>Ga0102955_1000048_pt1 | contig 24125 bp, 24 predicted proteins | sample SalPonF2_A_D1_MG_FD_78512 | JGI IMG/M metagenome (GOLD analysis project Ga0102955, IMG submission 78512) | Salt pond soil microbial communities from South San Francisco under conditions of wetland restoration - Salt Pond MetaG SF2_A_D1_MG ... | reverse complement strand
GTTGTCCGGATACGCGGATGGTTTCGTATCGGCTCTCAAACAGGCTGAGGGCGACCTTGCGGCCGTCGCACAGGCTGCCGGCCTGGTCGATGAATTATGGACCAGCGACCAGTTGCGTTCGCGCATGCGCGAGCTTGTCGGCGGCGACGAGGACGATGATTCGGGATACCGCCAGGTCGATGTCAGCACGTATCTGGCGGCCGTCGATGGTCCTGCAGGCACGAGCGCTGACGGACCCAGTGTGGCTGTCATTGTCGCAGCGGGTGGAATCACGGAGGGAAACCAGCCGCCCGGGACAATCGGGTCGGATACGATCGTGGAGATGATTCACCAGGCGCGTGACGACGAGGACGTTGCGGCGGTCGTGTTGCGTGTCGACAGCGGCGGCGGCAGCCGCTTTGCGTCGGAGGTAATACGCCGCGAGCTCGAATTATTGCGGCAGTCAGGCAAGCCGGTAGTTGTGTCCATGAGCAGCGTAGCAGCCTCCGGGGGTTACTGGATCGCTCTGGCAGGCGACCGTATCTTCGCAAATCCGACTACATTGACCGGTTCGATTGGCATCGTGGCGATGATTCCCAGTTTCGACAGGTCGCTCGAGCGGATCGGTATCAATGTCGACGGAGTCGGGACGACGCGTCTTTCCGGTGCGTTTCGGCCGGACCGCGGTCTTACGGAGGAGGCGCTTGCGATTATGCGTCTGAGTACCGAGGCCGGCTACGCCGATTTCGTCGAGCTTGTCGCGGCATCGAGAGAACTCGAGCGCGCCGAAGTCGAGAGCCTGGCGCGCGGCCGGGTCTGGACCGGGCAAATGGCATTGGAAATGGGTCTCGTGGATGTCCTCGGTGATCTTGATGCCGCTATAGAAGCTGCCGCGGAATTGGCGGGAATGAGTGACTATGGCATTGAGTATCTCGAGCCGCCGGTCGATCCCACGGAGCTATTGCTGGCCTCGCTGCTTGGTGCGTCGGGACTGGCGCGGCATGTTGGAACGGAGTTGTCGCTGCAACAGTTGATCGGGCCTGTCCTGCCGGATTTTCTCGCCGATCTCACTCGGTTTGGCCAGGTGGGAAGTGACCCAAGGGGCCTCTATCTCTATTGTTTTTGCGGCTTCGACTAGCTGCCCGGAGTCCGGGCTAATGGGTGGCCGGATCAGGCGGCATCGTCCCAGTCCAGAATCACCTTGCCGGATTGACCCGAGCGCATGATGTCGAACGCCGGCTGATAGTCAGCGACCGCGAAATGGTGGGTGATCACCGGGCCGAGATTGAGTCCGCTCTGCAGCATAGACGACATCTTGTACCAGGTTTCGAACATCTCGCGACCATAGACGCCCTTTATCACCAGGCCCTTGAATATCACTTCGTTCCAGTCGATGGAGGTGTCGGTGGGAGGTATGCCGAGGAGTGCGACGCGACCGCCGTGGTGCATCGTCCGCAACATATCGCGAAACGCATCGGGATTGCCTGACATTTCGAGGCCGACATCAAATCCTTCCTGCATGCCAAGATCGCGCATAACATCGTCAAGACTCGTATTGGTCACATTGACCGTAACACTTGCTCCCAGTTCCGCAGCGAGTCCGAGGCGATAGTCATTGACGTCGGTGATCACGATATGCCGCGCGCCGGCAAAGCGCGCTATGGCCACCGCCATGATGCCAATCGGTCCTGCTCCGGTTATCAGCACATCCTCGCCTACCAGGTCGAATGACAACGCCGTATGCGTGGCATTGCCGAGTGGATCGAGTATCGACGCCATGTCGTCCGAGATCGCGTCAGGCAGTTTGAAAGTGTTGAACGCGGGGATCGACAGATAATCGGCAAAGCAGCCGGGGCGATTTACGCCCACCCCTGAGGTATTGCGGCAGAGATGGCGCTTCCCGGCACGGCAATTGCGGCAGAACCCACAAGTTATATGTCCTTCTCCGGAAACGCGGTCGCCGATTTCGATACCCCGGACTTCGCTGCCGATATCGACGATCTCGCCGACGAATTCATGTCCGACGGTCATCGGAACCGGAATCGTTTGCCGGGCCCAGTCGTCCCAATTGAAAATATGAATATCCGTGCCGCAGATAGCCGTCTTTCGAACGCGTATGAGTACATCGTTGTGCCCGACTTCCGGCTCCGGTACATCGTCCATCCAGATGCCTTCCGACGCGTGCTTTTTTACCAGTGCTCTCATTGCCGCATCCTCGATTTAGTCAATGACGCCAAGTTCCTTGCCGACTTTAGCAAATGCCGCAATGGCCCGATCAATGTGCTCACGGCTGTGAGCCGCCGACATCTGCGTGCGGATTCTCGCCTTGCCTTTCGGTACCACCGGAAAGGAAAAGCCTATGACGTAAATTCCTTCCTCGAGCAGTCGGTCGGCCATCTTTGCCGCCAGTTTGGCATCACCCAGCATGACCGGAATAATTGGGTGCTCGCCCGGCAGGAGGTCAAATCCGAGCGCCGTCATCTGCGCCCGGAAATACTGCGAATTGGACTGCAACCGGTCACGCAGATCGGTCCCCTCCTCGAGCAGGTCGAGTACGCGTATCGACGTTGCTGCAATGACCGGTGCGAGAGTATTGGAAAACAGATAGGGCCGCGATCGCTGCCGTAACCAGTCCACTACTTCCTTGCGTCCCGAGGTGAATCCGCCGGACGCGCCGCCGAGAGCCTTGCCCAGGGTTCCGGTGATGATATCGACGCGGTCCATGACCCCTCGATATTCATGAGTACCGCGACCGCTCTCGCCGATGAAGCCGGTTGCATGACAGTCGTCGATCATTACCAGCGCGTTGTGCGCCTCCGCGAGATCGCAAATCGCAGCGAGGTCTGCAATCGTACCGTCCATCGAAAATACGCCATCGGTAGCGATCAGCCGGGTACGGCTGGCGCCGGCTTCCTTCAGTTTTAGCGCGAGGTCGTCCATATTGCCATGCTGGTAGCGCAGACGCTTCGCCTTGCACAGGCGAATACCGTCAATGATGCTTGCATGGTTGAGTTCGTCGCTGATAACCGCATCATTCTCATCGAGGATTACCTCGAAAAGGCCGCCATTCGCGTCGAATGCGGATGGATACAGGATCGTATCCTCGGTACCGAGAAAGCGAGAAATACGGTTTTCGAGATCCTTGTGCACGCTCTGTGTGCCGCAGATAAACCGGACCGAAGCGAGGCCATAGCCATACTCATCCAGCGCCGCATGCGCAGCCGAGATCAGTGCCGGGTGGTTGGCGAGACCGAGATAGTTATTGGCGCAAAAGTTGATGACTTCGATTCCGCCGGCGACGCTGATGTTGGCCTGCTGTGGTGACGTGATCACCCGTTCGGACTTGAACAGTCCCTCGCTTCTGACCTGGTCGAGCTGTTGCGTCAGACGTTGGAGAAATGCCGGATCCATGTCGCTTCCCTTAGATTGAATGTCACGAATTATAGCAGTCACGCTGTCGCCGGCAGTGGCCCAAATCGGTCCGAGTTGGATTAGACTGTAGCGGTTGGCAGGCTCGGACGCGTGGTGCGGTTCGTGGACTCGGAAACCCTAAGATTCGATAAGTGGCTATGGTGTGTCAGGCTATACAAGTCGCGCGCGCTCGCGCGCCAGGCGATTGTCGCCGGGCATGTTCGCGTGAACGGCAGCAGGATAAAGCCGGCGCGCATTGCGGCAACGGGTGATGTCGTCGAAATTACCCGGGAACCGGCGCTGCGCACGTTTGTTGTAACCGGACTTCCTCGTCGGCGCGGTCCGGCCAGCGAAGCAGCCACAATGTACAAAGAGTCCGAAGAGAGCGTCGAGCGAGTGCGGCTTGCGGTAGAGGAACGGCGCCTGCAGCGGGCGTCGTCGCCACACCCGGAGCGTCGACCCGACAAGCGCTCGCGGCGGCGGATAATTCGATTCACGAAGGGGTGATGCAATGCGACCGCAAACGCCTTTGATCACAGCGGATGCAGTGATCGAATTACGCGATCGGCCAGGCCGACCGATTGTGCTTATCGAGCGCAGGCACGAGCCCCTCGGCTGGGCTTTGCCCGGCGGGTTTGTCGACATCGGTGAGACAGTCGAGCACGCCGCGCTGCGCGAGGCGCGCGAGGAGACCGGCCTGGACGTTCGTCTCGAGGCGCTTCTCGGGTGTTATTCGAAGCCCGACCGGGACCCGCGCGGACATACCGTCAGCATCATTTTTGTGGCAGTTGCCAGCGGTGACCCTGTGGCCGGGGACGACGCTCGTGAAGTCGGCGTTTTCGATCCGGCGAAAACCCCGCCGCTGGCGTTCGATCATCAGCAGGTGCTTGCCGATTTTATTCGTTGGCGAGAACGACGCTGAACTCTTTGCCGCGAATTGGCGGCGATCAACGGCGGGCCTCGCCATCACCTATAATTCACGACACCGAATTCGGGGTCACAAACGGTAAATACCGAAGGGAGAGTCATCGTGGCGGCACGCGAGCCGGTTTCCGTAAATTCCAATGGCATTGTCTTTCCGCGCAGCTATCCGGGACAACCGTCCTTCGGAGCCCGTCTCGACGGGCTTTACCTCGCGGACGAGACGACCTGCATACATGAATGTCTGGAACTGGCGCGACTCGATCCGGAAGTGACCGACCGGGTTGGTGCTACCGCGCGCGAACTCGTTCGCGGGGTGCGCAACAACCGCAATCGCAAGGGTGGGCTCGATGCATTCCTGCGCAAATACGACTTGTCTTCGCACGAGGGCGTGGTGCTGATGTGTCTCGCCGAGGCTCTGCTGCGAATTCCCGACGCCGAGACCGCCGATCGATTGATCGCAGACAAATTGACTACCGCGAACTGGAAGGAACACCTGGGCAGCAGCGATTCAATGTTCGTCAATGCGTCGACCTGGGGGCTAATGCTGACCGGGCGCCTGATCGCGCTTGACGAGGATGTGACGGAGAACCCGGCCGGTTTCCTCGGTAAAGTCGTGAATCGGCTTGGCGACCCGGTTGTGCGCGGTGCAATGCGCCATGCAATGCGCATCATGGGGCACCAGTTTGTAATGGGCCGCGATATTCAGGCGGCGATAAAGCGCAGCCAGAAAGAGGCTAACCGGGTTTACCGTTACTCCTTCGATATGCTCGGCGAGGCCGCACTGACCGACGCCGACGCGCAGCGATACATGAGAGCTTATGCCGACGCGATACAGGTGCTGGGAGCATCGCGCGAGGGCGCGGCGACGGATGATTCGGCGCCCAGTATTTCGGTCAAATTGTCGGCACTGTTCCCGCGTTACGAGTTCGCCCAGCGCGAGCGGGTCCTGTCTGAGCTGACCCCGCGTTTGCGGCAGCTTGCCGAGTTTGCACGCAAGGCATCCGTCGCCCTCACGATGGATGCGGAAGAGGCCGACCGGCTCCAGCTTTCCCTGGAGGTTTTCGAGAATGTTTACCGGGATCCGGGGCTGGCGGACTGGCATGGACTCGGACTTGCGGTGCAGGCCTACCAGAAACGCGCGGTTGAGGTTTTGCGGTGGCTGACCGAGATGAGTGCCGAGGTCGGGCGGACAATTCCGGTTCGCCTCGTCAAGGGAGCGTATTGGGATACCGAAATCAAGCGCGCCCAGGAGCAGGGTCTCGATGGCTACCCGGTGTTTACACGCAAGGTAAACACGGATGTCAGTTACCTCGCCTGTGCAGCGATACTGTTGCACGACGGCAGTCATATCTATCCGCAATTTGCGACCCACAACGCGCACACGGTTGCCAGCATCATCCACATGGCGCAGGGGAAGCCGTTCGAGTTTCAGCGTCTGCATGGCATGGGTGAGGAGCTATACGACGAGGTGGTCGATCCGCAACGTTTCGGGCTGCCATGCAGGGTCTATGCACCCGTCGGCAATCACAAGGATCTGCTGCCTTACCTCGTGCGTCGGTTGCTCGAGAACGGCGCGAACACTTCGTTTGTCAATCGCATCGTGGACGAAAAAGCACCGCTCGAAGAGATAGTGGCCGACCCGATTGCGGAAGTCGAATCGCTGCATCAGGTCCCGCATCCAAGGATTCCGATGCCGGATGCAATTTTCGGTCGCGGCCGGGTCAACTCGCGCGGCATCAACCTCGCTGATCAATCCTCTTTACAGACAATGTCTGTGAGGTTGGAAGCCGCGCTGCAGAGCGATTGGCGTGCGGCACCGGTCATTGATGGCAAGGCCCAATCCGGTCCCGATATTGCCGTTCGCGATCCCTGGGACGGCCATCAGGTCGGTACCGTTGTCGAGGCCACCGCGGAGCAGGTCGACAAGGCACTGGTTACGGCGGTCGCCTCACATCGTGTATGGAATGCGACTGCGGTCGCGCAGCGAGCGCATGCGCTGAGGACTGCGGCCGATCGTTTCGAACAGCATTCCGACCAGTTTCTTGCGTTACTGGTGCGGGAAGCCGGCAAAACCTTGCCGGACAGTGTCGCCGAACTTCGCGAGGCCGTCGATTTCCTTCGTTACTATGCGATGCAGGCGGAGAGCGATTTTGGCGAACCAGTGCAATTGCCGGGGCCGACCGGTGAGACGAATCATTTGAGTCTGTCCGGGCGCGGTGTGTTTGTATGCATCAGTCCATGGAATTTCCCGTTGGCAATTTTTACCGGACAGATCGCTGCTGCTCTTGCCGCGGGCAATGCAGTCATCGCCAAGCCGGCGGAACAAACGCCATTGGTCGCGGCGCTTGCAGTACGCCTGCTGCACGAAGCCGGGGTGCCGCCCGGGGCACTGAATTTTCTGCCGGGAGACGGCGCCACGATCGGTGGTGCCGCAATTGGAGATCGGCGTGTAGCCGGGGTTGCGTTTACTGGTTCGACGGAGACGGCTCGCATTATCCATGCCGGAATGGCGGCGGGCACGGGGCCGATCGGTGCCTTGATCGCCGAAACCGGTGGCCAGAATGCAATGATCGTGGATAGTTCAGCATTGCCCGAGCAGGTCGTGCTGGATGTCGTACAGTCGGCCTTTAACAGCGCCGGTCAGCGTTGTTCGGCGCTCCGCGTCCTGTTCCTGCAACAAGAGATCGCACCGCGCGTGCTGGATCTGCTGAAAGGCTACATGGACGAGCTCGTCGTGGGTGATCCGGGGTTGCTGAACACCGATGTCGGTCCGGTCATCGATGTCGAGGCGCTCCGGGTTCTGGAATCACATCTATCCGAAATCGCCGATACCGGCCAGTTACTGCACAGGTGCCGCAATGCGCCCGCAGCGGGAGGCGGTACGTTCTTTGCACCCGCGCTGGTTGAAATCAATGCCATCGACCAACTCGAGCGCGAGGTTTTCGGACCGGTGCTCCATGTGATTCGTTACCGGGCCCGCGATCTGGATACCGTTCTCGATTCAATTAACGCCACGGGGTTCGGTTTGACGCTCGGTATTCACAGCCGCATCGATGGTTTTGCGCAATATGTGCACAGCCGTATGCGGGTCGGCAACGTCTACGTAAATCGAAACATGGTTGGGGCAGTGGTTGGTGTGCAACCGTTCGGCGGTTGTGGATTGTCTGGTACCGGACCAAAAGCCGGTGGGCCGCAATACCTCCATCGCTTTGCCACGGAAAAGACGTTGACGATCAACACGTCCGCGGTCGGCGGCAACGCCAGCCTGCTGGCGCTGGCATCGGATTAGCGCTCAGGCGTTGCGGGACCAGCCATGACAGTCAGCATATTCGACATCTTCAAGATTGGTATCGGGCCTTCGAGCTCCCATACCATGGGGCCGATGCGGGCGGCGCAAAATTTCGCCGCGGACCTGGCGGAAAACGGCGTGCTGGATGACGTGGCCCGGGTTGCGGTTCAGTTGTACGGTTCGCTGGCGCTGACAGGTCGTGGGCATTGCACCGATGTTGCAGTACTGGCCGGGCTAGAGGGCAATTTGCCGGACGCGGTTCTACCTGAGCAAATCGAAAAACTGCTCGCGCGAATCCGGGAGAGCGCAACGCTTCGACTCGGGGGCGTGCGCGACGTAGCGATCGACACGGACCTCGATATCCTTTTTCTTGGTGATCAGGTACTGCCTCTCCATCCCAACGGAATGCGTTTTAGTGCGCTCGATGACAAAGGCAAGAAACTGGCTAGCGCCGAGTTCTATTCCATCGGCGGCGGGTTCATCACCCGTGGCGATGAGGAGACCGAGGAGGCCATCGATGATCGCGGAAGCGTCCGGCTTGCGCATCCGTTTCACTCGGGCTCCGAGTTGCTGAGCCGGGCGGAAGCGGCCGGATTGGGTATTGCGGCGCTGATGCTGGAGAACGAGACCGCCTGGCGCAGCCGCGATCAGGTTATTGCCGGCCTGTTGGAGATCTGGGAGGTAATGCGCAGTTGCATCGATAGAGGTCTGCGCACCGAGGGCGTTCTGCCGGGCAGCCTCAAGGTGCAGCGCCGCGCTCCGGCGCTGTTGCGACGATTACAACATGCGAGCGGGCACGCGGCCGACGCAATGGACTGGGTCGACGTTTTTGCGCTGGCGGTCAATGAGGAAAATGCCGCCGGCGGACGGGTTGTGACTGCGCCGACAAATGGCGCTGCGGGGGTCATCCCTGCGGTGCTTAACTATTATCTTCGCTTCGTGCCCGGGGCGGATGAGGACGGTGTCGTGCGGTTCCTGTTGACGGCGGGCGCGATCGGCATCCTGTATAAGGAGAACGCTTCGATTTCGGGAGCTGAGATGGGCTGTCAGGGAGAAGTAGGGGTGGCCTGCTCGATGGCCGCCGGAGGACTCGTCGCGGCCCAGGGTGGCAGCAATGCCCAGGTCGAGAACGCCGCCGAAATCGGTATGGAGCACAACCTGGGATTGACCTGCGATCCGATTGCGGGTCTGGTTCAGGTACCCTGCATCGAACGCAATGCCATGGGAGCGGTAAAGGCCATCAATGCATCACGCCTGGCGATGTTCGGTGACGGCCGTCACGTCGTCAGTCTCGACCAGGTCATCGCGACGATGCGTCAGACCGGGCGCGATATGTCGACCAGCTACAAAGAAACGTCGAAGGCCGGGCTGGCTGTCAACGTACCGGACTGTTAGCCGGCATCGGCGGCGATGCGCTTTTTCGGATAGTCAACGACTTCGAGGCGTGTATTGTCCGGCCCGATTGCGGCCCAACGATCGACCTCCACGCGGAACGTCACGCAGGCGCCGGTCGGGAGATTTGCGAGCGGGCAGTCGCCGAGACGATGGACCAGGTCAGTCATCCCGGGATTGTGGCCGAATAACATCAGGCTGGATACTTTATCGTCCTGCTCTTGCACGACCCGCAAAATCATGTCGGCGGATGCGAGATAAAGGCGCTCATCCGGAACGATGACCCGGGTCTCCAAACCCAACGCGGCAGCGATTATTTTTGCCGTGGCCAAAGCCCGATTGGCCGGGCTCGAAACCAGCCTGTCCGGTGTTATGCCGGTCTTGGCGAGGCGGGCGCCCATGCGTGGAGCGTCGCGCAGCCCACGAGGGTTCAAGGGTCGATCGAAATCGGCGAGAACCGGATCATCCCAGCTCGATTTTGCATGGCGGACGATCGTTAGCGTCTTGCTCACCGCGACAGAACTTGTCCCGCCTGCCGGCTTTCTTCGCCGTCTGCCACGATCTGGGGATCGTCTGGCTGCGGTAGCCAGTGCAGCTCGGCAACAACACCGCGATGGTCCGACAGATCGTCAGTCAGCACCTTGTAATCGCTGAATCCGAAGTGCCGGGATGCCAGCACCCAGTCGAGTCGTTTGCCGCCGAAACGGAACGTGCCAAGGTCTGGCGCAGCGGGCGCGTGAGCCTGCAGCTGCATCTCGGAGGTGAACCACTGCAGGCAGGTATCTTCTTCCCACTCGCAGTTGAAATCGCCCATAACGATGGTTGGTCCGGTGCTGCTGTCGAGATGCTGAGCGAGCATACGCAGCTGTTTATGGCGCATCGTCGGTCGCAAAGGATCGAGATGGACAGACACGACGGTCACGGAAGGATAGTCGGCGGCACCTGTCTCCATAGTGGACACAACGAAGCCCTTGGCCGGCCAGACTCCGCGAGCCGGAAACGAGAATCCCTCGCCATCGGCTAGCGTGTATCGCGACATCAGTGCTGTGCCATAGCGCAAGCCGGCCAGTTTCTGATTATCGGCCCGCAGGTATGACGGCAGGCCGCTGCGCTCGCTGAGAAACTCGGCGTGATCGAAGCCGCCGCTCCAGAATGACGGTCCATCAAGCTCCTGCAGTGCCAGCACATCGGGCGCCTCGCGTTCGATGACCGCGGCGATGGTGGCGAGATTCTCGCGCGCAGTGTCGCCGTCCTGCAATATCTGATGAAAGCCCGTGCCACGCGAGTGCGCAGCGTTGAGTGTCATCACCCGCACGCCACCCTGATCGTTGATCGGAGCATTTATCGCGACCGAATTCCGCTGTTCCTGAGCCGGTTCCAGTTCAAGCTGGCTCGAGCAAGCCGCCAGCACGGCCGCGAGCAACACAGGGACGAGGAGGTTTCGAGTGCGCTTACTCATTCTCGGACTCCTGGGCGAGCGCTTGTTCGGCCATTTGCAGTCGATACTCGCCCAACCTCGTCCCCAACCAGTCGGCGGTCTTGGTCCGCGTTCCGTCAGCGAGTACCACGTAGTAAGGTTTTCCCGACATCAGGCTTCGGGTGGCGGCAAGGCGGATAAAATCCTCGGCGCTGACGATGTCATCGTCGAAATAATCGTATTTCTTACGCATGTGTTCGGCGGCTTCGCTGCCGGCATAGCGCTTGCCATTACGAATGAACGTAAGATCCGATTCCGACACGCTCGCGATCAGGTACTCAATAGTCTCCGCCACGGCGGGATCGGGCGTGGCGCGCGCGAGACCGGGCAATGCCAACGCAAGCATCGCGACAGTAGCGACGATCACCGACAGCGGGTGTGAGAGCGATTTTGACACGTGGATGTTCATACGCTGACCTGGATCATACCGTTCTGAACCCGCACGGGAAAAGTGCGGACCGGCTCGTAGGCAGGCGCTGTAAGGGCGGCTCCGGTACGGAGGCAGAATCTCGCGCCATGCCGCGGACAGACGATTTCGGCATCCTCGATGGGGCCTCCCGTCAATTCCTCGCCGTCATGGGTGCACACGTCCTCGATAGCGAAAAACTGACCGCCCACATTTACCACAGCAATCACTTGATCATCCGTGTCGACGACTTCGTATCCGCCGGGTGCGACCGCAGAGGCAAGGGCGACATCAATCCATGAATCACTCATCTGCTTACCTGCTGACCAAACCTTAAATCATACCAGTCTGCAACTGCGCAGCCTCGGACATCATAGACTGATTCCAAGGGGGGTCGAAAACGAGCTCAACCCGGGCAGCGTTGATGGTGGGGATAATCTCGATTTTTTCCTTGACGTCCTGAACCAGGATCTCGCCCATGCCACAGCCAGGCGCCGTCAGGGTCATGTCAACCTCGACAATTCGGGCACCGTCATCGTCGCGCCCGAGCTGACAACGGTAAATTAGGCCCAAATCCACGATATTTACCGGAATTTCCGGGTCGTAACAGGTGCGCATTTGTTGCCAGATCAGCTCCTCGACGTCCTGATCGGTAGCCCCAGGCGGCAGTTCCGGCGGTCTCACGGGTTCTTTGCCAAGCGCATCGGCGTCCACGCCCGCAACGCGAAAGAGGTTGCCTTCGACATAAACGGTAAAACTGCCGCCCAGTGCCTGGGTGATGAATCCGGACATTCCTTCGCGCAATTTGACCTCGACGCCGGCGGGAATCATCACTGCATTGACGTCGCGATGCAGGGTCACAGGTTCGTTGTCGTGGCCGAACATCACTTACTCCGTTGAAACCGCTGTGTCTTGCTGATCCAGCGCAGCCGTCAGGGTATGCCAGCACAGGCTGGCGCACTTGACTCGAGACGGGAACGCTCGCACTCCCGATATCGCCGCCAGTTTGCCGAGCCTTTCGAGGTCAACCGCATCCTCGTCACCGGTAAGCGCCTTGTGAACGTCCTCGAACAGCGCCCGTGCCTCTTGTTCCGTAAGGCCCTTCACCGCTTCCGTCATCAACGACGCGGAGGCGACCGATATCGCACATCCCGATCCCTGAAAACTGACGTCGGTGACGCGATTGTCGTCAACGGACAGATACACATGCAGTTTGTCGCCGCACAGCGGGTTGAAACCATCCGCCATGCGGTCGTAATGCTCGGGTACCCGAAAATTCCGGGGACTCCGGTTGTGGTCGACAATAATGTCCTGGTAGAGCTCGCGAAGATCCATTAACGCAGTACCCCGAGCGCGGTCTGTAAAGCGTTTGCGAGCGCATCGATTTCGGCAGTCGTGTTGTAGAACGCAAATGAGGCACGCGCCGTGGCAGGCACGCCAAAAAATTCCATGACCGGCATTGCACAGTGGTGCCCGGTTCTTATCGCGACGCCTTCACTGTCGACAATCGTGCCGAGATCGTGGGGGTGGACGCCGTCGATGGTAAACGAAATGACGCTGGCTTTCTCGCGGGCGGTGCCGACAATTTTCAGTTCCGGTATCGATTCGAGTTTCTCCGTCGCATAACGCAGCAACTTGTGTTCATAGCGCGAAATCCGCTCCAGCCCGATTGCCTGGAGATAGTCGACCGCGGCCCCGAGCCCGATGGCGCCACTTATGTTTGGTGTACCGGCTTCGAATTTGTACGGAAGTTCGTTGTATACGCTGCGCTCGAAATTGACCGCGAGAATCATCTCACCGCCGCCCTGGTACGGTGGCATCGCCTCCAGCAGCGAGCGCTTGCCGTACAAAATGCCGATTCCGGTCGGGCCGTACATCTTGTGACCGCTCATGGCCAGAAAATCGCAATCCAGCGCTTGCACGTCGATCCGGGTATGCGGAGCCGCCTGGGCAGCATCGAGCATGACCGGAATTCCGCGGGAATGCGCTTTGTCGATCAGCGTCTTGACCGGGTTGATAGTGCCAAGCGCATTGGAGATGTAGACGACAGACAATAATCGGGTCCGTTCGTTCAGCAGTTCGTCTACCGCCTCGAGTTCCAGTTCGCCGCGCCGGGTGATGGGTATTACCCTGAGCCGGACTCCGGTTTGTTCGGCCAGCAGTTGCCACGGCACGATATTGGAGTGGTGTTCCATCGTTGTGATGACGATTTCATCGCCGGCCTGCATGCGGCTACGGCCATAGCTCTGTGCTACCAGGTTTATCGCCTCGGTTGCGCCTCGGACGTAAATTATTTCCTGGTTGGATTCGGCATTGATGAACGCTCTGATTTTCTCCCGCCCACCCTCGTAGGCGTCGGTGGCGCGTTGACTCAGCGTATGCACACCGCGGTGAACATTGGCATGATCGTGTTCTTCGTAATACCTGACCGCATCGATCACGCTTTGCGGCCGCTGCGAGGATGCGGCGTTATCGAGATAGGCGAGCGGATGCCCGTTTATTTCCTGATGCAAAACCGGAAAGTCGCGGCGTATCGCCTCGACGTCAAAATCCGTTTCCGCCACAGCGGAATTTAGCGGCAGCGTGTTGTGAGATGCAGCGTTCATACGAATTCCCGAATGATGTCCTGGGCTGGAAGAAGGCCAAGTATCCGCGTGTCGAGTAGATCGCGGACCGCATCCGCGCCGGCTTTCACCACGACATCTTCGGCGAAAGCATAGGTCAGAAGTGCGCGTGCGGTTTCCAGATCGATGCCACGGCTGCGCAGGTAAAACAGGGCATCGGCGTCGAGCTGGCCGACAGTTGCTCCATGCCTGCATTTGACGTCGTCGGCATAGATTTCCAGTTCCGGCTTGGTATCGATCTCGGCCTTGTCTGACAGCAACAGGTTTTTGCTGCTCTGAATGGCATCGGTCTTGTCGGCGCCGACGTGTACGACAACTTTACCGTTATAAACACCTCGAGCGCGCCCGTCGGCCACGCCACGATAATTCTGCTCGCTTTGGGTGTGCATGGCGAGGTGGTCGATGCGCACATGGTTGTCGACATGTTGACTGCCACGGACCATGAAAAGCCCGTTCAGGGTGCAATGCGCCCCGGGTTCCTCCAGCAACACAACCACGTCGTTACGGGCCAGCGCCCCGCCCAGACAATAGTTGTGGCTGACGAACTCGCTGTCGCGCGCCTGACGGACATGCAGGCCTGCGATGCTGAAACCCGTGTCGGCCTCATCCTGCAATCTTATGTGTTCGACTCGCGCGCCGTCTCCGAGATCGATCTCGCATATCGAGTTGACGAAATTGTCCGCTGCGCCGAGGCTGATATGGTGCTCCACCAGTTGCAGGGCCGATGCGTTGCCCACCTTGACCTGAACCCGTGGGTGGACTGCCACGCGATGACCGTTCTCTCGCGAGACGAACACCAGGTAAACCACGGTCGGCTGTTTCTGATTGGGCGCAACGTTGATCACTGCGCCGTCGGTAAACAACGCCGTATTGAGCGCAGCGAAGCGATGCTGGCGGATGTCGATAACATTATCGAACCGCGTCTTTTCCGGTTGCTCCTCGTTTCGCAGGGTTGTCGCGAGTGAGACGGCATGATCGGACGGGGTGCTCGACAGGTGCGGCGAAAATACGCCGTCGACGAAAACCAGTCGGCTCGCGTGCGGCATTTCGACAATCTGCCCGGCCAGCGCATCGGCCTCGATTTCGTCCGGATTGTCTGCCGGAGCCGAGAATTTCCTGCGCAACAAGCGGCGAAGATTGGTGTATTTCCAGTCCTCATCGCGGGTGCTCGGAAAGCCGGTTGCCGCGAAAGCTGCCCACGCCTGCTGGCGTTGTTGCGCCAGCGCCGCGGACTCCCGGGTCTGCTGCACGCGTTGCTCGAACGCGGCCCGATAAGAATCAAGTGCGTGCGCCGGAGTGCTCATGCAGCTGCTTCCGCCTTGAGCCAGTCATAACCTCGCCGTTCCAGCTCAAGCGCCAGCGATTTGTCACCGGAACGAACGATTCGACCGGCGGACAACACGTGCACATAATCGGGCTCGATGTAATCGAGCAGTCGCTGGTAATGCGTTACCAGCACAATTGCGCGATCTGGATGTCGTTGGCTCTCGACACCTTTCGCCACGACCTTGAGCGCATCGATGTCGAGGCCGGAATCGGTTTCGTCCAGCAGTGCGAGGCGAGGTTCCAGCACCGCCATCTGGAAGATCTCATTACGTTTCTTCTCGCCACCGGAAAAGCCTTCGTTGACGCCGCGTTTGAGAAAGCTGTCGTCCATCTGCATCAATTTCATTTTGTCGCGCACCAGCCCCAGAAACTCGACCGCGTCGAGTTCGGACTGGCCACGGTGCTTGCGAATGGCGTTCAGTGCCGCTTTCAGCAAATAGACGTTGTTGACCCCGGGGATTTCGACCGGATATTGAAAGCCGAGAAAGATGCCCTCACGGGCACGCTCCTCGGGCGCCATGTCGAGCAACTGACTATCGCAGTAGGTAACGTTGCCAGAAGTAACTTCATAGTCGTCGCGACCGGCCAGCACCTGAACGAGAGTGCTTTTACCCGAACCGTTGGGCCCCATGATGGCATGTACTTCGCCGGCACCCACTTCGAGATCGAGGCCGCGCAGTATTTCGCTGCCGTCGACGCTGGCATGGAGATTTTCAATTTTGAGCATGTTCGTGACTCCGGGTGGTGCGGTCATCAGCCGACCGCGCCTTCAAGGCTTACATTGAGAAGGTTTTGAGCCTCGACCGCGAACTCCATCGGCAGCTCCTTGAAAACCTCTTTGCAAAAACCGTTGACGATCATGTTGACCGCGTCTTCCTCTGACAATCCTCGCTGCAGGCAATAAAACAACTGGTCCTCGCCGATTTTCGACGTAGTCGCCTCGTGCTCGACGATAGCAGTCGGATTCTTTACCTCGACATAGGGGAAAGTGTGGGCGCCGCAATCCTTGCCCATAAGAAGTGAATCGCACTGGGTGTAGTTACGGGCGCCGCTTGCCCCGGGCAGGATCCGGACCAGGCCGCGATAGGCATTTTGCGCTTTGCCCGCGGAGATGCCCTTGGATACGATCGTACTGCTGGTATTTTTCCCGACATGGATCATCTTGGTTCCGGTGTCGGCCTGCTGGTAGTTGTTGGTGACGGCGACCGAGTAGAACTCACCCACGGAGTTGTCGCCTAGCAAAACGCAACTTGGATACTTCCAGGTAATGGCCGATCCGGTCTCGACCTGGGTCCAGGAAATTTTCGAATTGTCGCCGCGGCACTCTCCACGCTTGGTAACAAAGTTATAGATGCCGCCGCGACCTTCCTCGTCGCCCGGATACCAGTTCTGGACGGTCGAATACTTGATCTCGGCATTTTCCATTGCGACCAGTTCCACGACGGCCGCGTGCAACTGGTTTTCGTCGCGCATGGGTGCGGTGCAACCCTCGAGATAGGACACATGGCTGTCTTCGGCAGCCACGATCAGGGTCCGTTCGAACTGGCCCGTGTTGGCTGCATTGATTCGGAAATAGGTGGACAGTTCCAGCGGGCAACGCACCCCGGGAGGTATGTAGACGAATGATCCGTCGGTGAACACTGCCGAATTAAGCGTCGCAAAAAAATTGTCGGTGTAGGGAACCACAGTGCCGAGATAGCGCTCGATCAGCTCGGGATGTTCCTGGACGGCTTCGGAAAACGAGCAGAAGATCACCCCGGCATCGGCCAGCTTGTCCTTGAAGGTCGTGGCTACCGAGACGCTGTCGAAAACGGCATCAACCGCGACGCCGGCCAGTCGGGCGCGTTCATGCAGTGGTATGCCGAGTTTGTCGTAGGTCTCGAGCAGCTTGGGATCCACCTCATCGAGGCTCTTTGGCGCGTCCGCCTTGCTTTTGGGCGCCGAGTAATAAGAAATTCCCCGGTAGTCGATCGGGGCATGATGCACATGCGCCCAACGCGGTTCCCGCATCTCGAGCCAGTGCTCGTACGCTTTGAGACGCCAGTCCAGCAGAAACTGGGGCTCGTTTTTTTTCCGTGAGATATGCCTGATTACAGACTCGTCCAGCCCGGGCGGAACGGTGTCGCTCTCAATGTCGGTGTAGAAGCCTGCGCTGTAGGCCTTGCCTACGAGTGCCTCGACGTCTTTCGGTTGGGTTGACATATCCTGATTCCGTTAATGAATGCTAGTTTTTCAAGCCGCTGGCCGCGGACAAAGGGCTGTGCAGGTCCATCGTCGGCAGCCGTTTGCGGCCAACGTTCATAAGTTGCGAAAGGCTGATGTCGCGCAGCGCCTCGCGAATCGAGAGGTTTATTTGCTGCCAGGCACCGCCGACCTGGCAGATCGCTTCCAATTCGCAACTGTGGTCGGAGGTACTGCACTCGGTCAGAGCCACGGGGCCTTCCAGCGCATCGATGATATCCGCCGCACTGATGTCCGCAGGCCGACGCGCGAGGGTGTATCCGCCCTGCGGTCCGCGCACCGAAGTCACCAGGCCCGCGCGGGCCATTATTTTGAGCAATTTGGCGACCGTGGGGGCAGCTAGTCTCGTGCTGCTGGCAACGTCCGCGGCACTATGGAGACCCTCGGCATGATGGGCCATGTGTGACAACACTACCGTACCGTAATCGGTCAGGCGACTCATGCGTAGCATCGGCTGAAATCCCTGCACCCAACAAAGAGGACTATTTTAGTCCTATTAGTTTTTCACGGCAAGACGGATTCACTTTTTTGCTCTTCGGTGTACCTTCGGCCCGGGCTGTACCGGCGCGGTGATCTGCTATGCTACGCGCGAGCATCCCCTGCCACCAATAATGTCGATGTGGCATGGGCGTCAGATGCGGGAAGCGGATTGCGTGGTTTGGCGGCGCCGCGATTCAAGGCCTCACTCTGCCAGTGTCGTTGCGATAACCCGGCACTGTCGAAGTTACAAACCGGCGAAAGTCCGGCAACGGGCAACCCCAATTGCGGTTGCATGTTGATTATAATCCGGTTCCATTGATCGCGACGGACAATGCTGCAAGCTGCGAGTCAATACTCCCGCCGGGTTTTTTTAATGGAGCCCGGCAGCGTCAGACGGCTTCGCGCTTTTGGTGCGGTTTGGCCACCAGGACGAAGGATTGCACAATGGCTGAGAACGGCCGCGACAACATAATCCTGATTGAAGACCTTTATTACTCCAGAGGTCAAAAGCGGATCTTTAATGGTCTGGATATCGCCTTCCAACGCGGCAAGATCACCGCCGTCATGGGGCCGAGCGGTACCGGCAAGACCACGCTGTTGCGTTTGATTACCGGGCAACTGGTACCGGAGCGCGGCAGGATCCTGATCGACGGTCAGGACATAACCGCTCTGCAGCGCAATGAGCTCTACGAGCTGCGCAAGCGCTTTGGAATGCTTTTTCAAAATGGTGCATTGCTTACCGATCTCAGCGTGTTCGAGAATGTTGCATTTCCGCTGCGTGAGCATACCAAGCTGCCGGAGCGTCTGATCAAGCATATCGTTCTAACCAAGCTGCATGCGGTCGGTCTGCGTGGCGCCGCGGAACTGGTGCCTTCGGAACTTTCGGGCGGCATGGCGCGCCGGGTCGCGCTTGCCCGCGCGATGGTCATGGATCCCGATATTCTGATCTATGACGAGCCTTTTACCGGGCTCGATCCAATCTCTTTGGGGGTGGTGTTGCGCCTGATCAAACGGCTGAACGACAGCCTCGGCATTACCAGCATCGTGGTGTCTCATGATGTCGAGGAAACATCCAGCATTGCCGACGAGAGCTATCTGATATCGGAGGGTCAGGTCGTCGCTTCGGGAACGCCGAGCGAACTCAAGACCCATGGTAATGCAGTCGTGCAGCAGTTCTTGTCAGGCATGGCCGACGGGCCGGTACCGTTTCATTACCCCGGCCGCGACTATAAAGACCAGTTACTGGACCGGGATTAGCCGTGAACCGACTCATCCAGGATCTGTGGTATGCGTTTCGGAATTTCCTCGAAACTTTCGGGGCGATGCAGTTATTTTTGCTGCGAATCCTGGCCTACAGCCCGAAAACTCTGCTGACGCGATTTCGCCTGATCGCACATGAAATTTATGCGATCGGCGCGATGTCGCTGGTGATTATTCTCATTTGCGGGCTGTTTGTCGGCATGGTTCTGGGGCTGCAAGGTTACGATACGCTGGCCCAATTTGGTGCGGAGGAGGGGCTGGGTACCGCAGTGGCCCTGTCCTTGCTGAAAGAGCTGGGCCCTGTGCTCACGGCGTTGTTGTTCGCCGGCCGTGCGGGCACGGCGCTGGCCGCCGAAATCGGTTTGATGCGTGCCACAGACCAATTATCGGCGATGGAATTGATGGCGGTTGATCCGATTCGGCGGGTAGTCGTTCCGCATTTCCTTGGCGGCGTCATCTCGCTGCCACTGCTGACGGCAATTTTCAATATGGTCGCGTTGTTCGGCGCCTACATCATAGGTGTCTCCCTGATGGGGGTCGACAGCGGCGCGTTCTGGTCGCAGATGCGGCCCTACGTCGAAGTGGCGGATGTAATGGAAGGGGTCGTCAAGAGCATCGTCTTTGGCGTCGCGGTGAGCGTGCTCGCAGTATTCGAAGGTTACAATGCCTATCCAACTGCCGAGGGCGTAAGCCGGGCTACGACTCGTACCGTTGTAATCTCGGCCATAGTGGTATTGATTCTCGATTTCATGATTACCGCGATACTGATCTGAGTTGCCACGGTGACGCGGAGAAGGTAGAGGAGAGCAAGGAATGAAACAGACTCGCGTTGTAGAGTTTGGAACCGGGATGTTCGTACTGCTCGGTTTTGCATCGTTGTTTTTTCTGATCCTGAAGACCACCGATGTTCAAAGCGATTTGCGCGGTGAGACTTACCAGGTCCTGGCGCGCTTCGAAAACGTTGGCGATCTGAAGCTTCGAGCCCCGGTGACGATGGCCGGCGTGACCATTGGCAGGGTAACTGGAATTACATTCGATTCGGAGCGCCTCGATGCCCAGGTCACGATGCGCATTTCGGCGAACTTCGATCGCATACCGGATGATACCGACGCGTCGATCCTGACTGCAGGCCTGATTGGCGGCCAGTACATTGGGTTGACGCCTGGTTTTTCCGAGACATATCTCGCCGACAACAGCGAAATTCAGATCACGCAATCCGCATTGGTCCTGGAGAACCTGATCGGGAAATTCCTGGTCAAGCTGGGTGGGGAGTGATAACGATGATGCGCAGGTCTTTTGTATCCTTGGCCGGTGTTTTTCTCGCGATCGCGGCGATAGCCGCTGGCAATTCGCCGGTCGACGTCGTGCAGTCAGCGTCTGACGAAATGCTCGCCGCACTCGACGGCAAGCGGGACTACTATCGTGAGCATCCGGACGAGCTGTACCCGGTCATCGACAGTGTTTTATTGCCGCGTTTTGACCGTACGTTTGCCGGACAGCAGGTGCTTAAAAAACACTGGAGAACCGCCACGCCGGAGCAGCGTGAACGTTTTATCGATGCTTTTTATCGGCTCCTGATGAAAAATTATGCAGGCCGGGCGGTGGATTTCCGTGGCGAGCAGCTACGTATTCTGCCGTCCCGCGGCGAGCCTTCAGGTCCGATTGAGAAAGTCGCGACCGAGGTCACTCTCGACGACGGTACGAGCGCGCGTGTCGATTATGTATTGCGGCAGAAAGACGGTGTCTGGCGAGTTTTCGATGTGTCTGTCGAGGGTGTTTCGTATGTCGTGAGTTATCGCGAAGAGTTCAATGCCGAGATTGCCGAGAAGGGATTGGAGGCTACGATTGAACGGCTCGAGGCCGACGCCGCGAAGGAGCAACCCTGTTGTGCCGAATCCTAAGCTGAAATTGTCGTCGGGGCGAGAGGATAGTGTGGCGCGCCTGCAGGATCTCGGCGATGGTCGCTATCGGGTGGAGGGGCCGCTGGATTACTACACAACGGCCAGGATTCTCGAAGAGAGCGAGGAAAAATTCGAAAGCTACGCAACCATCGAGGTTGATCTTGGTGGTGTTACCGATTGCGGCAGTGCCGGGCTCGCGCTACTGCTCGAATGGGTCAATTGGGCCAAGAACTACGTGCGTGAGATCACATTCCTGAATGTTCCGGAGCAGATCCAGGCGCTGGCAGATATCAGTGAGGTTGACTCGTTCATCCACTCGGGTGAGCGTTGGACCGGACTGCCGAAATAAAGCGTTTATTCGTCCATATCCAGGTCGTAGTCATCATACATGTCTTCGATCGGCGGGTTGCCATCGTAAATCGCAAAGGTCCGGTTCTGAATATAGGCATTGCGCACGAACAGATACGGGTCGGCGGATGCATTTATCGTGTCGTCGAGTGAAAGAAAGCGTGAGCGGGCATCGAGAATTCGCACGGCAATGAGCGGACGGCGCGCCTCAGAACTGGAAAAATAGCGCAGCGGCGAAAAGAAACGCTGTACTGTCGAGAAAACGTCTCGGGCGCTCGAAGGCCCAAGTAACGGCAGCATCAGATAGGGTCCGCCCGGTACGCCCCACACAGCGAGTGTCTGGCCCAAATCTTCTTCGTGCCGTTGCAGGCCACGTTCCCGCCCCTCTTCATCCTTGACCCCGGAGTGAGCGGCGACATCCATCAGCCCCAGAAGCCCGACCGTGGTGTTGATCGCGAATCGCCCGACTGCATTGCCAGCCAGCCCGGGTTTGCCTTGCAACAATGAGTTTATTGCATTGAAAGGTTCTTCGAGATTGTTGAAGAAATTGGTGACCCCGCGCCGCGCCGGTTGCGGCAAAATAAAAGTGTATCCCTTTGCCGCCGGACGGATGATTGCCTTGTCGAGGCCGCGGTTGAAAGCGAAAATCCCGCGGTTCATGCCTTCCCAGGGATCGGGTTCGTCGGCATAGGTGGCAGGCTGAGCAGCGCATCCGCCAAGAACCGTGGCGCTAAACCACAGAATCAGAAGTATGCCGAGACGCCGGGTTGAAGCAAGAGTCTGCAGCATGCCTCGAAACCGGCAGCTTAGGAAGACTGTTGCGCCCGGGAGCGTTGCGCCCCGCGCTGCATCTCAGGTGTCAGGTATTTGCTGATCTCCTGGAGTCTTGCCTGATAGCGCGCTCTTTGTACCGGTTCGAGGTCCGGCTGCGCGAGCGCCAGTTGCAACTGGTTCACGGCCATCGGCAGATCGCCGTTTATCAAGTGGTACTCGGACATGTAGTAGTGGGCGTTCGCCATGTCACCTTCCGCGCTGGCCATCATGGCAATCAGGCGGGCCTGTTCACTGGTGGGCGGTACCCGGTTCAGCAGGTCGAGCAGCACGCGATGCGCCTGCGCCGCGCGCCCGGCCCGCAAAAGCCCTTCGCTGTAGGCAACGGTGACCGGTACATTGCGCGGGAACAGGCGATAGGCATTCTCGAAGGTCGACAACGAGCCGTCCAGATCCCCGGCCACCATTTGCGATTCAGCCAGGCCAAGGTGGTATGCAATAACGTCAGAGCGGCGATTCAGCAGGTCGGTGAAGACGCCTTCGGCGTCGGCTGCGAGCCCGCGGTTCTTCAGTGCCAGTCCATAGCCGTACATAACATAATCAGGTTGCGGCCCCGGATTTTTGGCAAGTTCCTGCTGGTAGTACTCGAGCGCCTTGTCGGCGTTCTCCGCCATCAGTACCCGCAACCGCTCCCGCATCAGCCAGTAACTCTCGCTCTCGGCGTCGTAGGTGCGAGGAGGGAAGTTGGCGGCCCGGTTTTTGGCCTCGGCGATACGATTGATGCCCATCGGGTGGGTGCGCAGAAATTCCGGTGCACGCGAAGCGGAGACGCCCGACATCGTATTCATCGTTTCGAAAAAGTCGGCCATCGACTCGGGTTCGTAGCCGGCTGCCGCGAGGTAGCCGATTCCGACCCGGTCTGCTTCGTATTCATTGGAGCGGGTGTAGTTGATCTGCTGCTGCATGGCCGCGCCCTGGGTGACCATGATCATTGCCTGCATGGCATCCGGGCTCGCGCCGGTCGTAACACCGACCAGCAGCGCCGCAATCAGGGCTGCCGTGGTCACCATGCTCGTGCGCTGGGTCGACTGGGCCCGGCGCACGACGTGACGTTGGGTAACGTGGGCCACCTCGTGAGCCATTACCCCGGCAAGTTCGCTCTCGTTTCGCGTGGCGAGCATCAGCCCTGCATTTACGCCGATAAAGCCGCCGGGCATCGCGAAAGCATTGATCGCATCGTCGCGCACCATAAAGAACGTGAACCGGTGCTCGCCGTCGTGGGCATGGACAACGAGTTTGTGACCGAGACCTTCGATGTAGTCGTCGAGGAGAGCATCTTCCATGACCCGACCGGCCTGTCGCAGGCCGCGCACAATCTGCCGCCCGATGCGGTATTCCTCGCTCGTGGAAATCATGGTATCGGCCGAGCTGCCGATGTCCGGCAGATCATCGGTGCTGCCAAGCACGATGCTCGAGTGCACCGCGAGGACGGTAAAGCAAAAACTGAGTAAAAAATTTCTCAACGCGTTCTCTCGCGAAATTGCTGCTCAGGTATGAGATATCGCCGGAGACTGATCGTTCCGTGGAATTGCCCGTGCATTGTGCGGGAGTTGCACGGTCGTCACAAGCGCTCCGGCAATCCGCGTTACCTCGATTTGACTTAATTAATAAACTTAATAAAAGTCTATAGGTATATGATAAAGCTAAAGAATATCTGACGCGTAATCGGCAAGTCGCGAGCGCTCACCACGTTTCAACGTGACGTGGCCGGCGTGTTCCCAGCCACAAAACCGGTTGACGACGTAGGTCAGGCCAGAGGTCGTTTCCGTCAGGTAGGGCGTGTCGATCTGGGCGATATTACCGAGGCAGACCAGTTTCGTACCCGGTCCCGCCCGGGTAATAAGGGCTTTCATCTGCTTCGCGGTCAGATTCTGCGCCTCATCGAGGATGATGTAGCGGTTCAGAAAGGTGCGGCCTCGCATAAAGTTCATCGATCTGATTTTGATCCGGCTGCGTACAAGGTCCTGCGTCGCGGCGCGCCCCCAGTCACCTCCCTCATCGCTTTGTGTCAGCACCTCGAGGTTGTCCATCAACGCGCCCATCCAGGGCTCCATCTTCTCTTCCTCGGAGCCGGGCAGAAACCCAATGTCCTCGCCAAGCGGGACGGTAACCCGGGTCATGATGATTTCGCGGTAACGCTTGGTGTCGAGTGTTTGTGCCAGTCCGGCAGCCAGGGCAAGTAATGTCTTGCCGGTGCCTGCGGCACCGAGGATCGTGATGAAATCGACTTCGGGAC
>Ga0102955_1000034_pt1 | contig 26233 bp, 22 predicted proteins | sample SalPonF2_A_D1_MG_FD_78512 | JGI IMG/M metagenome (GOLD analysis project Ga0102955, IMG submission 78512) | Salt pond soil microbial communities from South San Francisco under conditions of wetland restoration - Salt Pond MetaG SF2_A_D1_MG ... | reverse complement strand
TTCAAATAAAATTCCATTTATTACTAAGACTAAATCGCGAGGTGATTTTGAGGTAAATTTTGGCAGAATTGTAATAACTATCTGTATTCATATGATAAAAAAACAAACAGGCAGTGAAGAGCCGGATACAGAAAAACCGAAAAAGCTGTTAGACCAGGCCAGGGATATTCTGCGGCTCAAGCATTATAGCCGCCGGACCGAGGAGAGTTATATTGCCTGGATGAAGCGCTATATTTTCTTTCACCATAAACGGCATCCCCGACATCCGCACCGAGCAGGAACTGCTCGGCCACAAGGACGTTTCCACCACCATGATCTATACCCATGTCCTGCGGCCGAAAGGCATCAGGCCGGTGCGGAGCCCCCTGGATAATTGAGCAATAGTCAGTCCGCAAGTCTATCGCCGAAGCAAAAAAAATGCATTGGCTTTTTGCTGCTAACTCTGCTATTATCTCCTGTTCACTTTGAAACAATATTTTCAAGTTGATTGTACTGCTATCATTATATTGAGGAGGAAAAAATGGACGTTACTTTTACATCAAATGTCTTTGAAACGGAGGTTATCACCCTTGCTGATACCCGGGAGATGATTGTCCGAGGAGGCCGTGATAAATTTCCATTGCTTGCCAGGGCCTTCGATGGCATCAGGCAGATCGGCGTAATCGGTTGGGGTTCCCAAGGGCCGGCCCAGGCGCAGAATCTCAGGGATTCCCTGGAGCATACTGATATTAGGGTGAAAATCGGCCTGCGGTCGGGCAGTTCATCCATGGCCAGTGCGAGGGAGGCTGGTTTCACCGAGGAAAATGGAACCCTTGGCGAGATGTACGAAGTTGTAGCCGAATCGGACATGGTGCTTCTGCTGATCTCCGATGCAGCCCAGATAGATCATTATGAAAAAGTATTTGCCAGCATGAAAGACGGGGCCACCCTGGGGCTGTCCCACGGTTTTCTATTGGGGCACCTGGAAAGCATCGGTAAATATTTTCCCAAAAATATCAATGTTGTTGGGGTCTGCCCCAAGGGTATGGGGCCTTCTGTCCGCAATCTTTATGTCCAGGGCAAGGAAGTCAACGGCGCCGGCATCAACACCAGTTTTGCCGTTGAACAGGATATTGACGGCAAGGCCACGGACCAGGCCCTTGGCTGGGCTGTAGCTGTCGGCGCGCCCTATGTCTTTATGACCACCCTGGGCAGTGAGTACCGCTCCGATATTTTCGGTGAACGGGGCATCCTGCTCGGTGCGGTGCACGGTATAGTGGAAGCACTCTACCGCCGTTTTGTCATGCAGGAAGGCATGGCTGCCGAGCAGGCATTCACCGATTCGGTGGAGAACATTACTGGCCCTTTGAGCCATACAATTTCCCGCGACGGTATCCTGGCCGTATATGAACAACTTGACGTTGCGGGGAAAAAGATTTTCGAAAAAATATATTCCCATGCTTACAGGCCTGCCTTTGATATCCTGCTGGAAATATATGATGAGGTTTCCAGCGGCAATGAAATCCGCTCGGTTTATCTGGCAGGAAAAAGATTTGTCCGCTTTCCTATGGGCAAGATCGACGGCACCAGCATGTGGCAGGTGGGCGAAAAGGTCAGGGCAACCCGCTCCAGCGCCATGCCAAAGGTAAATCCATTCACCGCAGGACTTTACTGTGCGGTCATGATGGCCCAGATAGACCTGCTCATTGAAAACGGCCACTGTTTGAGCGAAGTGGCCAATGAATCGGTAATTGAGGCAGTGGATTCCCTTAATCCGTACATGCATTTTAAGGGTGTAGCCTTTATGGTTGACAACTGTTCCACAACGGCAAGACTGGGTTCCAGAAAGTGGGCGCCCAGGTTTGATTACAATATTGTGCAGCAGGCCTTTGTGGATTACGATGCCGACAGGCCTGTTAATGAAAAACTTATCGAAGCGTTAAAGTCGCATAAAATTCACAGCGCTCTGGCAGTCTGCGCCACCATGCGGCCCTCGGTGGATATATCGCTGAGTGAATAATTTATCTCTTGCACAGTATGCATCACAGGGCCCGTTAATAATTGTAAACGGGCCCTTTTTATTGCTGTTATTTCAAGAAGATGCCATCGGTAAATCTTTTTTGGTGCAATATGCGTGTCGCATTCTTGACCTTTCTGGCCATGCTTCCTGATTTTGTTGCAATAATGAAAATATCCGCTAATAAGAAAAGATGGAAAGAGGTTGCAAGCGTTTAAACTGTCAAACCTGTGGCATTGAAATTCCGGCCGGTGGTATTTTCTATATAGGGAGAGCAGAAATTATATCCGGTTCCGATGGTATTCTCCCTGATACAGATGAGTCGGCTGACAGGATGATTGCAAAGGCACTGCACGAGATAAACAAGGGTAAATGCGAACAGGAACTCATGAACGAGGTGCATCAGGAGATTAAGCTGATTCTCTGCGGCAGGTGCCGTTTAATTTTCAGGGACAGAATCCTGGATATGATTAAATACTAGTGGCAGAGATTCTTTGCCTTTGTGTTAATTGAGAAGGCAAAAATTAAGAAAGAGGATTTTTATTATTCGCCCAGGCCGGTATTACCATATTTCTTGCGTACGATCCGCACTATATCGCTTCGTTTTAATTCCTGGTAAATGGATATGTTTTTGTTTGCCAGGATTTTTTCAAGGAACTTGCGCTGATTTTCCAGTGAGTGGATATAAAGGTTTTCATTAATGCCCCAGCGGACTTTAAAGTGAGGAACCATGTGACGGCAGATATTATCAAGGGTTTCATTGAAACGCGTGGCACTGATCTCAAAGAAATTTAACGTCTGGTGGAGAAAGTCGACCTCGTTTTTATAATTTCCCACCTCGGCTTCCTGGAATTCATGGTAAAGAAAAAGCAGTTTTTCCAGATAGGTCCTGTCAGCCATCTGGGCGATGAGGTCTGCGGTGCCGAGGGTTTTTCCCAGAAGTTCTACCGTGGAGGAAAAAAAATTAATTGACGAAAAATCAACCATAAGATCAGTACCCTGGATCATGGTACGCAGGTCGGTAATTTCCTGATCGTTTAAGTGTAAGTCAGCAGCATGTTTTGTTACAAAATCCATGCTGAGCTGAACATGCTCCTGGGTATACTTGGCCCCGGTCCCCTCACTGTCGCATGATTCCTGTATCATCCCGCTATCATGCATGAGGGCTCCGGTAAGGCCAAGGAAGATCTCCCTGTTGCTGAAGTTTTCGCCGCTAAGTAAGGCACCATGGAGCAACCGTGCCATAGCAAGGTATGTGTCGGTAATATGTCGCAGATTATGGTAATGTGTATTACAGGCCCTGTATTCCTGCAGTTTCCCTTCATAGAGGTCAACGGTAAAACTGAAAATCCGGGATAATGGTGCTGCATCAAACGCTGTATTGATAAGGCGCAGAATATGCAGAACCTCGTTATGCACAGCTTCCGGGGACTCCATAGCAACAAGCGTAGACAGTTGGCGCGTGTCAAAAGGCACATTTTCTGATGAAATGGAAGAGGTGCTATTGTCTGGGGGCGGGATCATATTTTGAAAATTTGCTTTGAAAAATAACCTATTTTATACATGAATAAAAAAAAGACTAATCATAAATATTTAAAGGATTTCAAATTATTAATCAAGCATAAGAATAAAAAGTTCCCGGGCTCTTTTCAAGTTAAAAGCTGGGATCGGTTATGTAAATAAGAATAAGAGAGCTTCAGATGCAGAGAAAAAGAAGGGGTAATGCCCTGTTGTTAAGTCTGCTTTTTTTAGTGTTATTTATTGCTGGATGCGAGAAAATTGCAGGGGTGAAAAGAATCAAGAGGATGGAGATCAACAAACCTGCGCCGGATTTTGTCTTGCATGATGCAGAGGGAAAAATCTGGAAGCTTTCCAGTTTACAAGGCAAGGTTGTATTTTTACATTTGTGCTGTTTCAGTTGTTAGCCTGTGTGAACCTTTAAGGGAATGTGCTGTCAGCGGAGAGTATATAAATTCTTTCACTGGCAGATTATGCAGGCTTTAATCCGCCAATTCCAATTTTCACAAGACGGGCTGGAGTTTTACGATGCTGATTTATACGTTGCCGCTGGTTGGGGCGCTAATCGGATGGCTGACCAATTATATTGCAATCAAGATGCTATTCCACCCGAAAGATGAGGTGAGAATTTTTTTTATCCCAATCCAGGGCGTCTTTCCCAAGCGGCAGAAAGATTTTGGCCGTAAGCTCGGCCAGGTTGTTTCAGAAGAACTGGTCTCGGTTGAAGATCTGACAGCCCACCTCAAGGAGAAAGCAACCTCTGAGGCAATTCTCAATCATATTGCCATGCGCCTGGAAGAGGGATTAGCCTCCCGCCTGCCGCGTGCCTTTCCTATGCTGGCCATGTTAATGTCGGGTGATAGGGCGGAAAAGATCAAAAGCTTTCTTCTTGAGCAGATAAGCGGCCTCAACGAGGAACTTATCGATAAGCTGAGCAACGAACTGGAAGAAGAGCTTGATGTTCACAGGATAGTTGAAGAGAAGGTTGCCGCTTTCTCCAGTGATAAACTGGAGGAAATTATTTTTTCAATCATGCGGCGGGAGTTCAAGTTTGTTGAGATGGTTGGTGCTGTTCTGGGGTTTCTTATCGGCGTGGCGCAGGTCTTGCTGCTGTCGCTGCCTTACTAAGAGGCTATGGCTGGGGCCGCGATGGACACATGATGATCTAGTCGCTTGAAAATAAAAAATTGCCATCGAAACCTCGAAACCTCGAAACCTTCTCATTTCAAATCTTCAATTTCTTGCCGGATGCAGGTCTGCATCTGATTTCAGGTCTGGAATTGCACGGTCATCATCACCTGCATCTGCAGTTTCATGCAGCAGCAGTTCTTCAGCAGAAATGTCTGATTTAATGGTGAAACCGGCATCACTGATCATCTGCAGGGTGTCCTTTCTGCTTTTGCCCCTGGTGTTGAGGTAGCCGTCCATGAAAAGTGAATTTGCCGGGTAGAGACTCATGACCTCCATCGAGCGAAGATGATATTCCCGGCCCGCTGCTGTCCGTATCTCTGCCTGTGGATTAAGGAAGCGGAAAAGACAGAGAATTCTTAAGCAATACCCGGGAGAAAGGTTCTGCACATTTTTGAGCCTGTTGCCAGCAATAGGCAGCAGAAAGTTGATGGGGATAGATTTTGCCTCCAGGTCACGAAGCATCAGGGCTAATTCTATGAGTTCCCCGGCTGTTTCTCCCATGCCGGCAATAATACCGGAACAGATTTCCAGGCCAGCTTTGCGGGCAGCTTTTAAGGTGTTGAGCCGGTCTGCAAAGGTATGCGTGGAGCAGATTTTCCCATACCGGCCTGCTGCAGTGTTGAGGTTATGGTTCAAACGGTCGAGGCCGGCTTCTTTGAGAAGCCTGGTGCTGGCAGCATCCATAATGCCGGCTGAGACACAGACTTCAATTGGGTATTGCGCCTTGATGGTTTTTACTAGGGTAGCGATTCGTTCCGTTCTCTGCCTGCTTGGCCGCCTGCCTGCATATACCATGCAATAACGATGGGCCCCGGCTGCATATGCCTGTTTTGCTTCGGCTACTATCTCCTGCTCCGTTTTTTCGGTATAGGCAACTATCTCGGCGGAGCTGCCTTTAGACTGCGGGCAGTAATTACAATCTTCAGAACAGCGACCATTACTTACGTTGTTGATAATATGGACGGTTACCTCCCTGCCGTGAAAATGCTTGCGCACCGCATAAGCTGCATCTAACAGCGAAAGCAGTTCAATTCTGCTGTCTGTCAGCAATTGCAGGCAGGTCTCCTGTGATAGTAACTGCCCACCCATGGACTCTTCTGCAAGAGATTGGTACCACTGTTTATCCATTACCATGCACCATGATTCTTGATAAAATTTTCTAAAAGAACAAAGAAAAAAATATGTTTTTCCGGTTGTTGGTGTATTCTATTTATATATACATTTGTCAAGTGCAGGGCAACGCTTGATGTGGTTGGCGTAAAGAAAAAAACTACATTGCCTCAGTTACTGTATCACTGTAAATATTTAATTTTGCAGCATGAGGATGGGGAATATGGCTAAACATTCAGTGATTTTATTCAAACCGTATCCCATGGACGTTGGTCAGAAAATACATATTGCCGGAGGGCCAAGGGAAGGTGACTGGGAAGTGATTGGAGTCAGTGAGCGCAAGGTGAAGCTTCGTTGTCCTGTCAGCTTCAGGGAATTTGAGTGGAACCGCTTCTGCTATTTTGTTGAAGAAGAGCAGGATAGAGAATGGCCCCAACATGATTGAAGGGCAATGCAAACAATATATAATGTTTTTTGAATTGCAAAAGTGTTGCAAATTAAGGCAGGAAGCTGATTTTCTGAGCCGAGTGGACAATTTATTAAATGCAACAGATTGTTCCACTAAATTACGAAATTCATAGCGGCCGGTGGCCCTGACAGTCCGCAATTTCGCATCACGTAACACACTGAATTTTAAATAAATTGTATAAAGACTGCTCAGTTGCCTTCACCAGAAAATTCTTAAGAACCACCTAAAAAATTTTATAGTATGGAGGTCAGGATGGAAAAGATTAGGCTCAACTATCACTTGAAGCTGCAGGAGATGTGCGACTGCTATATGGAAACGGATTTTCTAGCCGCAATGCAGAGTATGACCGGGGGTGAATCAAAGGATCTTGAAGAGGATGCTATCAAGTATCTTGCCCTGACAATCATGTATGCCATAACCCAAAAAGCTGAAAAGTTATCCTTTAAAAAAAGGGGTGATGAGCTGAAAGTTACAATAAAAAACGGTTCCAAAGAAAAACTGCCCCTTCCGGTTGTGGCAATTGTGGATAAAGTTTTTGAAATAATGCGAACAATCCTTCATATAGAGGAAGACAAGGGCGAGATGGAATTCTCTTTAGGTTTACGTTCAGGGGAGGTCAACGTCATGGTCAAGATTGCTCGGGAGGGCGACAAGCAGTCCTTGAAAATCAAATTTCCGCAGCAGTGATTTCGCGACTTCTTACGACAACCGGCAAGCTGATACTGGCGTCAGGCTCACCGAGGCGGAAAACCCTGCTGCAGGATCTTGGCCTTGAATTTGAGGTCATCGCGGCCCAGGTCGAGGAAAAACCCCGGGCAGGGGAAAAACCGGAGGACTTTGTATTGCGGGCCGGCTCTGATAAAGCCGGCGCAGTTTCCTGCGGCAATCCTGCATCCTGGGTCCTGGGAGCTGACACGGTGGTTGTGCATGGAGGCCGGATCCTTGGTAAGCCCGGAAATGCAGAGGAAGCTTTGTCTGTGTTGCTAGTCTTGTCTGGTCAGAAACATCTTGTACATACAGGTTTTTGCCTGGCAAATGTAAAAAAACAGGTGTCTGTCAGCCGGTTGGTGACCACAGAGGTTTATTTTTCTTCTTTTTCAGAGGAAATTGCAGCTGCATATGTAGCCAGCAGAGAACCGTTGGACAAGGCAGGCGCTTATGGTATCCAGGGGGTGGGCGGTGTCCTTGTAGAAAAGATAAACGGTTCCTACTCCAACGTTGTCGGGCTGCCCCTGGTAGAGGTTATCCAGGAAATGCTGCGCTATAAGCTGGTGGCACCTGGGCCGGGGATAACTGAAATTGCAAGACCCGGTCCCTAAGTTTTTAAAAGAGATGCAGATTTTATTGTTTCTCTTTTTCTATAAAAAAGGAACTAATCTGCAACAATAGTGTGGGTCTGCCAATGTTTCAGGGCCTGCAGTGCCCTTTCGGCATATTTTGCGCCGCGGAATTTTTTGGGTATTTTCTGTTGCAGCTTCGGAAAGAGGCCGAAATTAATATTGGATGGCTGAAAGCGCTTGGGATCTGTTGTTGTCAGATGTGTGATAAGGGCACCGAGCCCTGTTTCGGGGGGCGGCACAACGGGTTTTTCCCCTGTTATAAGCCGGGCTCCGTTTATGCCGGCAAGCAGCCCCATTGCAGTTGATTCCACATAGCCTTCAACACCTGAGAGCTGCCCGGCCAGTAAAAGATCAGGCCGTTTTTTTACCTGCAGGCTTGGCAGCAAAAGTTCAGGGCCGCAGACGAAGGTATTGCGGTGAATAGAGCCAAGCCTGGTGAATTCCGCCTGCTCCATGCCGGGAATCATTCTAAAAATCCTTTTCTGCTCGCTATAGGTGAGCTTGGTCTGGAAACCCACCATATTATACTGGGTACCCTCTTTGTTTTCCATGCGGAGCTGGACCACAGCGTATGCTTCCCTGCCGGTACGGGGGTTAATCAAGCCCACCGGCTTCATGGGGCCAAAGCGCAGTGTCTCAGGCCCGCGGTCCAGCATGACCTCAATAGGCAGACATCCCTCAAAATATTTCTGTTTCTCAAAGCTTTTAAGCGGTACTTTTTCTGCCTGGGCCAGTTCGGTGATAAAACCTTCATACTGTGATTTGTCCATGGGACAGTTGAGATAATCGCCCGGCCCGGCATCATAGCGTGAAGCCTGGTAGATTATATTTCTGTCAAGTGATTCGGCTTCAACAATAGGGGCTATGGCGTCATAGAAGGCAAGATGCTCTTTACCGGTAAGTTGGCCAAGCGAATATGTCATAGCATCAGAGGTAAGAGGTCCGGTGGCAAGTATTACTGCAGAAGCCTCCGGCAGGATGGCAGGGAGCTCCCGGAGTTCTTCCCTGACTATGGTGATGAAACTATTAGCCGTTATTTTCTTGGTAATATATTGAGCGAATTTTTCACGGTCAACAGCCAGCGCCTTGCCGGCCGGCACCCTTGTCTGTTCCGCGGCCGCAATGATGAGTGAGCCCAGGCATCGCATTTCTTCTTTCAAAAGTCCGACAGCAGAAGTTACGGCATCGGAGCGCAGTGAATTGCTGCAGACCAGTTCTGCCAACAGGGGGGAATGGTGTGCAGGGCTGAAAACCCGGGGTTTCATTTCATAGAGTACAACCCGGCACCCAAGCCTGGCGGCCTGCCAGGCTGCCTCGCTGCCGGCCAGTCCACCGCCGATGATTATCAATGTCTTGGGGCAAGAGTTCATGAATTGTGCAAAGGCTTGTCAAAAATTTTCAAAATTTCTAATGGAAGGATGCCGTCCTGGAAATAGTATAGAGTTACTATAAAACTTTCACTGTATTGGTTATGAGTTTGAGGGCCATTCTCGGTTATTGCATGGATAAGTGAGACTCTAAAAGCTTTGCCAGGGGACGGAACTGCAGGCTGTAGAACATTTCCAGGTATCTTTTTGTTTCCATGCGTTCCAGGTTTGACACATAGCGCCAGAAACCATAGATGCGGGCAAATGTCATCATGCGCTCGGCATAGAGTTTCCATGTGTACTTTTCATAGACCCGCATAACGCCGCCACGGGCTATTGTATGCCAGTAGTCAGGCTCTTTTTTGCATTGGACGAAAAAGTCTACAAGCAATTGCGAAATAGAATCTTCATTGTTCGGATCGATATGGAATCCCGATATCCCGTGTTTAATGATTTCCATGGGCCCACCAAAGCAGGTCGCAAATGTCGGCAGACCCGATACCATGGCTTCGATAACTGTCAGCCCGAAGGCTTCAAAAAGGGCTGGCTGGATAAAGACGCCCTTTCGGTCGGCAACGCAGCGGTATAATTCACCCGAGGCCCGCTTATCCAGATGCATTCCAAGCCAGCGGACATCGTGCTCTAGACCATACGATTCAAATAAATGATGCATTTGATGGATCTGCTCCACCTCCTCGGCATCATTTGAATGGTCTGGATTGATGTGTCCGCCTATGACAAGTAGGTTTGCCATGTCTCTTAGATCCTGGTTTACTGCGAAAAGGCGGACAAGTCCTGTAAGATTTTTTATCCGGTCGAGCCGCGCTATGGTCAGGATAATATGCTTTGATCGATCGGCAAGAACGCCACGGCTCTCTTCAGGTCGATGACCACCGAATATCAGGCTGTCAATTTCTTCGTGCAGCTCAATGAAACGGTGTTCTTTGTCTTCGGCCGGGAAATATATTTGCGGGTCAGCACCTGGTGAGACAATGTTGAATTTCGGGTCATAGACGTCAATACCATGGATAACCCGGTAAAGGTTTGGCATTGTGAATGTCATGTAGCTTTCATACTGCCCGGGATTTTCCTCTGTGCCCGCAATTTCCTGGTAGGTACTGGTGATAATGAAGTCGGCTGCGTTCATGGCAATGATATCAGCCGTAAATTGGCAGGAGAAGTGATAGTTTGGTTCATTATCCTGCCAGTATAGATCCGAATATAGGTATTTTGCCTTTTCCAAGGCATGGGCAATGTTGCACTGGGTGACACCGAGCTTGTGCGAAATGAGAGTTGCGACGAGGTTGCCGTCGGAATAATTCCCAACGATCAGGTCAGGCCTGCCGTCTAACTCGTCAAGTAGCTCCCTGCCAGCATCCTCTGCAAAACGCTCCAGGTAAGGCCATATTTCAAAGCGGGATATCCAGTGAGGAATAACTTCATTGTCTTTCGAGCGGAACGGAACCCTGAGGATATAACTGTTCTCAGTTCGGGAAATGTTTTCCTTACGTTCATGACAGTTACTACCTTCGGATTCAGGTATAAGTCTGGTGAGGACAATGATTCGGGGATCGATATCCACCAGGCCCTGTTCATAGAGTCTGTCCCGCATTTCCTTCTCCAGAGCCCTGACCTGATCAAGGATATAAACGACCTGACCGCCTGTATCAGGGCGACCAAGGACATTTTCCTGGCCAAAAAAACCGTGCGGCGAGATTATTGCAATGGAAAAGATCATGGGGATACGACTGAGAAAGATTTCCAGGGCCGCGGGTGAAGGAGCTTCCAGAATATCAAGCAGGTTTCCCATTGTATCTCTGATCATGGAAACGCAACGGCCCCAGCCCGGCTCAAAACCAAGATTTTCAAGATCTGATTCCAGTTCTTTCCATTCAGTATTGTCGTCCTGGTCTCGAAGGAGATGCAGGGCATCCCTCAGTCCATCGCGGAGCTGATTGGTGCTTTCAATCTCCTGGTTCAACAACAGTTGTTGGTCGCGGTAACGATGTACCTGGAGGAAACGGAGGAGGCGGTTGTCGCCCCTTTCCAGTTCTGCAAAGAGTCCGCTCGACAGCCTCCGGTTAAGAAATTCGAGCCCGCGGCCGATGGATTTTTCCTCCTGAAGCTTGAAAAATTCCCGCGAGAAAGGAGCTAAATCAATCTCCAGTGGATAATGTTCAGAATTGTTGCCGGAGACAAGCTGCTCCTTGAAGTATAAAAACTGTTCAGGAGTTATGTTTTCCAGGGCGAGGGTTTTCAGGTTGATCCGTATGTATTTCCAGCGGGCGGACCTCATTCTTAGAGCAAAATAAGCCCAGGGTTCCAGGATCGCTGCTTCCTGGCACCATTGCACGATTGTCTTAAATGGACTTACAGCCAGTGCTGATGATTTGTTCTCAGCAGTTGTATGGAGAAAGATATCCTGAATTTCTGTGCGCAACAGTAGCTGTTGTTCTCTGCCACACAGGGAATTCAAGAAAAGATCTGCATCGTCTTTGTGTTCATGAAGAAAAGCTCTTAATTTATCAATCGGACTGCTTGTCTTTGGGAGTTTCATTGCAGATTCCACTTATTTCTTAAAGTTTGATAGAAATTCTCATCATGGCTGATTGCACCACGCTGGCCAACAACTCCAGATGCAAATTCCTGGGCCCGTTCCATGGTAGTGTGCAGGGGCCAGTCGTTCATGAGTCCGAGCAGCAGAACAGAGGAAAAAGCATCACCTGCGCCGACCGTATCCATAATGGGAATGTTCTCCTGCGGTTTTGTTGCGGACCAGAGATTGTCACGGTTTAGAGCGACTGCTCCCTTTTTTCCCAGTGTAACAAATAGAGTATCCAGATTAAAGCGTTCCAGAATCTGTCGGCAGCGCTGCTCAAGGTTTTTCTGCCCTGGGAAAAGAGAGTTCAGCTCCACTTCATTCAGTTTCAGCCAGGTGGCATCTGCAGCAAGGGTATGCACACGTTCAGCATTCCACCAGGGTGCGCGCAAATTGACGTCAACAAAGACCGGGCATTGATAATCTCGTTTCAGGAGCGCAAGGGTGGAACGGCTGTTATTATTTCTGAGTGCCAGTGATCCGTGATAGAGAAACGGTGGTTCATGTTGAAGGGTTCCGGTAAGGGGCGAGATATGATCATACGCCTGGTCCGGTAGAATTTCAAAATGTGGTTCGCCGTTGGTCAGTTCTATGCGTACCCTGCCGGTCGGATAAGAGGGATCAAGTTGGAGGCAGTTGATGTTCATGCCCCATGACTTCATTTTTTCCTGGATCTGCCATCCAAGGCTATCGTCTCCAACCCTACTGACAAGCAAGGGTGACATTCCGAAAGCTTGCAGGTTCCAGGCGACATTGAATGGCGCACCGCCAAGTATTTCCCGTCCATCCGGGAAACAGTCAAAAAGCACCTCTCCAAAAATTAAGGGCATACAATCACGGCTCACTTTGTTTACAGTCTTGTTGCAATTCATAGAAAAAGCTCAACAGCACCAGATGTTTGAATTTGTTCCCAGGACTGATACTAACGCATTCGCCGTTATGATGACAACTAATACATACCTGGCTAATTTGTATTGAAATAAAAACTAAAAGAATAAGCCGGAAGAAGAGTTTTTCTAATTCCGGCGGAGGCCTGGACATTCTCTTAACTTATTGATACTATTTTGTCATGTCTGGCAAAGGACTTTATATACAGCTCTTCAGTCTGCACGGCCTGATTCGCGGCCACGCCCAGGAGATGGGACGTGATGCTGATACCGGCGGTCAGGTCAAATATGTGCTGGAATTGACTCGGGCTCTCGCGCAACGTGAGGACATCGTACAGGTAGACCTTGTTACCAGGCTGATCGAGGACAAGGATGTTTCTCCCGACTACAGCAGAGAGATAGAACCTCTATCAGAGAAGGCCCGTATCGTGCGGATCCAGTGCGGCGGCCGTAAGTATTTGCGCAAGGAACTGTTATGGCCTCACCTTGAGGAGTTTATCGATAAAACAATTAAATTTTTTAAAAAACAGCAACGGACACCGGACATCTTTCACGGTCATTATGCAGATGCCGGGTATATTGCCAAAGAGTTAGCCAAGGCTTTTGACGCACCTTTTATTTTTACCGGTCATTCCATGGGGCGCAACAAACGTGACAAACTGTTGGGTGATGGACTTACCCTGCAGCGCATCAACAAACACTATGCCATGGATACACGCATACACGAGGAAGAAAAAATTATCGAAAAAGCCGGACTTATTATAACCTCAACCCAGCAGGAAATTGATAAACAGTATGGCCTTTATGAAAATTTTAAAAGTGGCCATTATAAGGTCATCCCTCCCGGAATTGATTTTGAGATCTTTTACCCCTATTATAACTACCAGTTGGACTCAGAGCATATCCCCGAAGAAATAAAACAGACCAGGATTGCACTGCTAAAAGAGTTGCAGAGGTTCTGGATCCACCCGGAAAAACCGTTCATTTTTACAATATGCAGGCCGGACCATCGGAAAAACATAACCGGCCTGGTCGAGGCATACGGCTTAAATCCCGAACTTCAGGCCATTGCCAATCTTGCTGTTTTTGCCGGTATCCGTCAGAACATAGCTGAAATGGAAGAAAATGAGCGCGATGTCCTGACCGATATGCTTTTGCAGATGGACAAATATGACCTGTACGGCAAACTCGCTATTCCCAAAAAACATGATTTTGAAACCGAGGTGCCGGAGTTGTACCGGCTTTGTGCTGAAAGCAGGGGAATTTTTGTAAACCCGGCACTGGTGGAACCCTTCGGCCTGACCTTGATTGAAGCCTCTGCATGCGGCTTACCAATAGTGGCAACCAATGACGGGGGACCGGTGGAAATTGTAAAAAACTGCAGCAACGGTATTTTGGTTGATGCCCGCAGATCAGCCGAAATAGCTGCTGCCATTAAGTCCATTTTAATAAATGATGATAAGTGGGATGAATTTTCCAACAACGGGATAACCGGTATTCGTAATCACTACTCATGGGCATCACACTGCCACAAGCTGATGCAGTATATTCATGAGACTTTTCCTGAGCTGGAGGTAGAAGGGATTTCTGAAGAAAAAATGAATCATAAGTTCCCTGAACGGCCATCATTTGGCAAGCGCCTGACATCCTCAAAGTACTTGATGATTACTGACATTGACAATACGCTGATAGGCGATAATGACAGCATGAACCATCTGCTGGAACTGCTTGACCAATACCGGGAGAGTATCGCCTGGGGAGTTGCAACAGGCAGGAGCCTGGAACTTACTCTGGAGGCGATGACCGAATATGATATCCCGATGCCTGACATCCTGATTTGTTCAGTGGGGACGGAGATATATTACGGTCCTGACCTGCGCATGGACAAAGGGTGGCAGCAGCATATATCTCACAAATGGAGGCCGGAACAGATCAAGGCAACCCTGCAGGAGCTTGATTTCCTTACCTCACAGGAGGCCGAGGGGCAGCGGGCTCACAAAATAAGCTATTATATGGAGGATAAGCCGGATTATCTTGCTGCGATTCATAAAAGCTTGGATGAAGGCAAATTATCATGCCAGGTCATATATTCTCATGGCCAATTTCTTGATATACTTCCTAAGCGCGCGTCCAAGGGTAAGGCCATTAACTATCTGAAATACAAGTATGAATTTCCATCCAGGAAGGTAATGGTTGCCGGCGACTCTGGGAATGACAGGGACATGATTCTGGGGGCCACTAACGGGCTGGTGGTAGGTAATCACAGTGAGGAGTTGGCAACACTGCAGGGAAAAGTCCGGGTGTTCTTCAGTCGTAAAACGTATGCGGCGGGAATTATTGATGGCCTTGTACATTACGGGTTTATCCCTCCGCATGAAGACCTGGAACAGTTCATTACTGAGTTGCCGGGCAGATAATTTTTTCAGTATAAACTATTTTCAATCCCTTTGTTCATTCTTACAGATCTCGGTGCAGAATAAGAGTTTTTCTCTTTGTCCCGGATGAAACCGGACCGATTTAACATGCTTAGCTCAGCTGCGGTGAAACCATTTTTTTATGTCTGCAGAAGAGAACATGCGCACAACGGGTCTGCCATGGGGACAATGGGTGAAAGCCCTGCTTTCCTGCATGAGCTTGAGAAGCTCCTGCATTTCCAATGTGTTTAAGTTTTGCCCGGCCTTGATGGCAGCCTTGCAGGCTAGCGACGAGAGAATGTCGTCGAGCCTTGTGGCATCAGAACGTTTTCGCCCTTTTTCCTGGCCATATTCAGGCCCGGAAAATTCCATGAGAATGCCTGTCAGAATCTCTTCAGGGTCAAGATGGCTTATAACCGCAGGAACAGCTTTTATTATGTAGTTATCCCCGCCAAATTCCTCGGCCACAAGCCCCAGCTGCTGGATTTGTTCGCGGTGTCTTTCAAGTACCGCTGCATACTCCGGTGTCAGTTCAAGCATTCTGGGAAACAAAAGACTCTGTCTTGGTATCTGACTTGCAGCAAACTGCTTTTTGAGATTTTCAAAAAGAATCCTCTCATGGACAGCATGCTGATCAATAACCACGAGGTAACTTTCATTTTCACGTTTTGCTTCGCACAGAAGATAAAGGTCCATGAATTGCCCTATGGGTTTAAGGGATTCAGGCACGGGGATCTCGTCTGGCGCTGATCGTAAAAAAGGAGCAACAGGTTCAGCTGTTGCAACACCTTTCTCATTTACTGTTGGCAAGAAAGTCGTGTCGCTGTCAGAAGTAGTAACAGTTGCTCCAGCGATGTTTTTTAAAGAAATATTTTCAGGGCTTGGTGGAGACGGCGAATTCCAGAGCCGGGAAACATTTTTGGTCACGATCTTTGTTTCTGCATGTGGAAAACGGTTTGCAGCTTCTGTTTTTTTCGGCGCCAAATTGCTGCCAAAAAGGGTTTGCTTAGCTCCCTGCTGGAATTTCTCCATTCCCCGTCGAACCGCGGAAACGATTGCTTCATGTATGCTGTGTGGATGCTGAAAACGTATTTCCTGTTTTGTGGGATGAACATTGACGTCAACCATATCATAAGGAACAGTGACAAACACAACGCCGGCGGCTGAGCGGCCTTTCATGAGATAGCCCGAAAGTCCTTCATGCACAGCATGAGCCATCATTCTGTCCTTCACAGCCCTGCCATTGACAAACAGCCTGAGCCTGGTACCTGTCGAAAAAGTTTGTTCAGGGGAGAGGAGGAAACCTTTGATACTAATCCCGTCAGTGGTAGAAGCCGACGTTTCGTGATCCTGAAGAGAGACCAGCGGCCCTGCAGCGCTTTTGGAATAAAACATTTTTATTCTGTCTTCCAGGGAGTCGGTATTGGCCGCAAAATCAAGAACTCTATTGCTGTTAAGAGTATATGTAATGCCGAGCTGATAATTAGCCAGGGAATAATTTCTTATCACCTCTTCTATGTGAAAAAGTTCAGTGCGGAGACTTTTCAGGAATTTTTTGCGGGCCGGCAGGTTGCCAAACAGGTCTTTAATTTCGATGACTGTGCCTTTGTTGCAGCCTGTTTCATAAACCTTCAACAATTTGCCGTAGCGAACTTCAATACGTGTGCCCAATGGATCGTTCTCAATCCGAGAGGTAATGGACATTTTTGCAACGGATGCAATGCTTGGGATTGCTTCACCCCTGAAACCAAGACTGCTGATTGCAGCCAACCTGTTGCCATCGTCAGAGCTTTCCGTCAATTTGCTTGTGGCATGGCGCTCCAAACAGAGAAGTGCATCGTCAGCATCCATGCCCACACCGTCATCTATGACTCTAATAAGCCTGGTGCCGCTGCCTTCTATTTCTATCTGGACGTGGCTGGCATCGGCATCTATGGAGTTTTCCAGGAGTTCCTTAACCACGGAAGCTGGACGTTCAATCACTTCACCGGCTGCAATCTGATTGGCTAAGTGTTCAGAAAGAATTTTAATTTTGGACAAAACATACTCCGTGCAAGAAAAATGATTGGTATTTGTGTTCTGGGTCTGCTTGATGTAAATAAACCGCAACGCTTTAAATTACACCACAAATTTTCTCTGTACAAGTTCGGACATCAATGGCAAAAAAAATACATTTACAGACTGCAAGCAAAAAATCTCCCGCCCACAAAAGAAAAACTCCTGCCGGGAAGAGAAAAACCGCTAGAAGTCCCCAGAGGAGTAAGCCCTGGAGTCATGTTCACTGCTTTTTTTTCGTGCTCGGGATCAGTTTTGCACTGACTTTATTTATCAGTCTGACCCTGTATCTTTTTATCCTGCTGGATATCCCCAACCTGAAATCCATCAAGGATTATAATCCCAAGATGACAACGCTGGTACTTGCCAGAGACCATCAGGTTGTAAAGGAAATATTTGATGAGAACCGTCGGGTGGTTTCCATGGCGACTATGCCGGATTTGCTGCCTAAAGCATTCGTTGCCGCAGAGGACGCCCGGTTTTATGAGCACCCCGGGGTCGATGTCTGGTCAATCTTCCGGGCTCTTTTCCATAATTTGCGGTCCGGAACAAAGGCTCAGGGGGGAAGCACCATTAGCCAGCAGGTGACCCGCTCTCTTCTTCTTACGCGTAAAAAGGTCTATTCCCGTAAGATCAAAGAGGCGATCCTTGCATACCGTATTGATTCGGTATTGAGCAAGGATGAGATTCTCTATATCTATTTGAATCAGATCTATTTGGGGGAAGGGGCTTACGGGGTTGAAGCAGCTGCACGGACATATTTCAACAAAGGTGTTAAAAATTTGAGTTTGGGACAGGCGGCACTGCTGGCAGGTCTACCACAGGCTCCAAGCCGCTATTCACCATTGAAGGATATAAAGACTGCAAAAAAACGTCAGGCGTATGTTTTGAATAGAATGGCAGAAGAAGGTTATATATCTGCTGAAGCGGCCAGGAAAGCCTTTAAGGATAATTTGTTCCTGAATACCGACCGCGAATATTCCTTTGGCAGTGAATACTATGTGCAGCAGGTCAGTAATTATGTAAGTGCCAAGTATGGGAAGGAAACATTGGCCACCGGTGGTCTTGTGATTCACACCTGCCTGGATCCTGCGCTGCAGCAAAGTGCCATGACTGCAGTGCAGAGGGGAGTTGCAGCTTTAAATACTGCACAGGGCAAAGGGGAAAATCCCCAGGCTGCAATGCTTGTCATGGAAACAGGAACAGGGAAGGTACGCGCAGTCGTCGGTGGGGTTGACTTTTTGGCAAGCCAGTTTGACAGGGCAATTCAGGCCAGACGGCAGCCGGGATCAGCTTTCAAGCCGATTGTTTATGCCGCTGCACTCGAAAAAGGTTTTACGCCTGATTCTGTTTTCATGGATGAACCGATAAGTCTGGCTGGCGCAAGCCGCGGTAAAACCTGGGAACCTAAAAATTTTGACAACCGTTATCATGGACTGACAACGCTTAAGACAGGCCTCATTCAGTCCCGTAATATCGTGGCCATAAAGCTCCTGCAGGAAGTCGGCATCAACAGGGTGGCCAGAATGGCCAAAGATCTTGGTATACGTTCAAAATTAAAGCCGGACCTTACCATGGCCCTGGGGTCTTCCGGCATTTCTCTTCTGGAGATGACCGGTGCCTATAGCGCATTTGCCAATCATGGCTCCTACACGCCCCCAGTATTCATAGAAAAGATTATTGACCGGCATGGAAATATCCTTGAAGAAAATTCTTCCGGAAAGATTCGAGTCATGTCAAAAAAAACCGCGGACCTTATGGATCATATGCTGCAGGAAGTCATACGGCAGGGTACAGGCAGACAGGCCCAGGGATTGAAGAGGACAGCAGCGGGCAAGACCGGTACCACAGACAATAATATGGATGCCTGGTTTATCGGCTACACCCGGGATTTTCTGGCTGGAGTTTGGGTGGGGCATGATAAGAAGATGTCTCTGGGCAAACATGCATCAGGAGGACAGGTTGCTGCCCCTATCTGGTTGGATTTTATGAAACAGCTTGAGGAAGAAAATAACTAGCCTGAATCATTGCTGTTTAGATTAATCTCTGTTTAGCTCGGCTGCGTCAAGCGGTAAAACATGCGGAAATAAGTTTTGGGGACAAAGATGGTCAAAAACTATATTTTTTCCGTTTCCGTTCCCGAAAGACAATCTTGATCGGTGTTTTGTCAAGTCCAAGTTCCTTCCTGAAGGTATTGAGCAGATAACGGTGATAGGAGAAGTGGATTTCCTTGGGATAGTTGGCGACAATGGCAAAGGTAGGAGGCCTGGTTGTTATCTGGGTTGTGTAAAGGAGTTTGATGCGCCTGCCCCTGTGCAAAGCAGGGGGGTGCGAGATAACTGCATCCTGGAGTATGCGATTTAACCGGTTGGTGGAAATTTTTTTGCAGAATTGTTCGTAGACAGAATCAATTGTGGGCAGTAGTTTTTTTATCCCCATGCCGGTCAATGCTGAAAGGGGCAATACTGGTGCAAACCCGACAAACTGCGTCGCCATTTCCAATTCAGCCACGATTTTTTTTTGCTCCTTGGGCTCATCTTTGACAAGGTCCCACTTGTTTACTATCAGAATGCATGCTCTCCCCTGATCCTGGGTATAGCCGATCACCTTTGTATCCTGTTCAGTAATGCCTTCCTCGGCATCGATAAGTATGAGAGCCACATCGCAGCGTTCCAGGGCGGCAAGGGCTTTTATTATACTGAATTTTTCCAGTTTCTCTTTGACCTTGCCTTTGCGTCTTATGCCGGCAGTATCGATAAGCAGGTAGTTTTTGTTTCTTGCAGTCAGCAGGGTATCAATGGAATCCCGGGTGGTGCCGGGAATGTCGGAAACAACCATGCGCTCTTCTCCGAGCAGCCGGTTGATAAGCGAAGATTTTCCCACATTGGGCCTGCCAAAAAAAGCAATACGAATAGAGTCTGCAGTCTGCAAAGAACTTTCTTCTCGTGCGGGCAGTGCTGCAGCAAGATCATCCAGCAACGAACGGACGCCATATCCGTGCTCAGCAGACATTGGCCAGAGTTGTTCCACCCCCAGCTCATAAAAAGGCGGGAGCAGGTTGGGTTCCATCTCCTCACCATCTATCTTGTTCACTACATAATAAACAGGTTTATCCGTTTTGCGCAGCAGGTCCGTGACGTCAAAATCAGTGGGAGTGACACCTTCTCTGCCGTCCATCAGGAACAGGAGAACATCGGCCTCGGCAACAGCCTGCAGAGTCTGCTCCCGGATGTTGCCGGCCATATTGCCACTGTCATCTCCGGCGCTGCCTTTTGCCTCTATACCGCCCGTGTCAACCAGGATAAAGGCGCTTTCGTCCCAATCCACCCGTTCGTATTGTCGGTCACGGGTAACGCCTGGCGTAGGATCGACAAGGGCCTTGCGTGATTTTGTGATCCGGTTGAACAGGGTGGATTTTCCCACGTTCGGCCTGCCTATAAGGGCAACAATGGCAGACTGCATAAAACCTTTTTTTGGGGAGGATTTTTTCTGGGGGGGCATCGGATTAGGCGTCTTTTTTTATTTATAATGTTTTGCGTGGCCGCAGAAATGATACAATTTTATGTATCAAGCTGGGTCAGAATTTTCTCGGTTAATTTCAGCAAATGGGGATAGTTATTCCCATCTGAGTCGATGAGTAGATGGTGCAGGGAAAGTGTTGCCGGCAGAATGAACTGTTTAAAAAAACTCTTTTGCTTTTGGCCCGAAAGAAAGGCAAAAGCTCCTAATATCTGCAGGTTTCGTTGCAGGGCGAGGCTCTTATAGCCCTTAAGAAAGGCCAGGTCGTCAAGGCCGTAGGTGCACAGATGTTCCAGGTAGTGTTCCAGCAGTTCCTCCTGGACCTCAGGCGGGATTTGTGCATAGGGATCGATAAGCAATGAGGCCAGATCGTACCCCAGGGGGCCGAGCCTGCCGCCCTGGAAGTCTATTATCCTGATTTTCCCATCGACAATCATAAGGTTTCTGGATTGAAAATCACGGTGCAGAAAATAAACCGCAGGTTGCCGGGCAGCATAGCTGGCAAGTTTACTAAATTCATCGTTTAATTCTGCAGAAAATTTTTTAATGCCGAGCATATCCTGGCAGAATGCCTGCATGAAATAACCGGATTCTCTTTCCAGCATAAGTTTCTTGTCGTAACGCTGAGTGTCCCAGCACCATTTCCTGTCAAAATGGACACTGCCGGAAATCTGCATATAGAGCAGGATCTCGATGCTTTCTTTATAGGTTTCTTTAATCTGCCCCCAGATGCGGTCGCCACTTTTATTCCTTTTTTTCTCCAGTTCATCATAGAGGAGTGTCTCGCCAAGATCCTCGAAAAGGATAAAGCCGTTTTCCGGGTCAAATGCGTGAACTGCCGGCACCGGGATGCCCCTTTTTTTCAAGTGAGTACCGATGTTAAAAGCGGCCTGGGCCTCGGCTCGGCCTTTTTTAGTATTTTCATTATCAGGCAAAACACCACAAAATGAAGCAGTATTTCCTGTTTTAATCTTGAAAAATAAGCGGCTTGAGCCATCACCGGATAGAGGGGTTAGTATGACTTTCTCTTGCGTGTCAACTAAACCTTCTTTGCTGAGAAAATTGAGGATCTGATGCGTATGATTGTCTTTGCTTGAGTTATTCATTCCAGATATGAGATTATATATTTTGTTCTTTGTTCATTTTTATCAGCATACAAAACTGCTGATGATTGACAGTTTGCCCAAAAACGAACCAAAAAGGGCAGCCAACCACTTGGTCCCGCAAAGCGGGACTGCCCGAAGTTTATACCCCCTTGAGGGGTGCTGCTCGCAATAAGCAGACGCCTCGGAAAGTCGTACCCCCTTGCGGGGTACTCCGCCGAGTCGTTTTTCTGCTTTTTGCTGTGCTGCTTGGCAGCGTGAAATGGCAATAAAACTTCTTTCTAGCTTAGCGTCGCAGCTATTGGCCGCAATTCTTTTTACTTGCACCCTTGACCCCTTGAAACCTCGACACCTTGACCCCTTGTGTCAATCATCGGCAGTTTTGTATGCCGATAAACCTTAATACTGCGTCAGGATGTAACAATCGCATCTTGAATAATAGACCCGGCCGGGACAACAGCGCCATCCCAGACAACTGTTCTCTGCAGGGTTGCCCCGGCTTCAATTATGACGTTTGGACCTATGCAGACCCAGTCCAGAAGTTTAACATCCTTACCAATGGCTGCGTGTTGTAGTCCCACAAACGGGACACCTGCAGCTGCCTCGGCCAGTTCTTCGTAAAGGTGGACCTTATGCGCCATTAAATCTGCGTGCAGCTTCAGGTAATCAGCCGGGGTTCCCATATCTGTCCAGAAATGGTTCGTTGCCAGGTGTGCCCTGATTGTGCCTCCCTGCTCTAATAGTTTCCTGTAGCAGTCGATGATGCAGCAGGTTGTACCCGGTGGAATAATTTGCAGTACTTCAGGATTAATGACATGGATTCCTGTAAAAGCAAGAATTCTTTCCTGCTTTCCGCTGCTGGTGCCTGATCTGTTGAAGCCTGTTACACGAAGTGTCTCATCCACCGCAACATCATTGAAGCGGGGATACTCATGGAGCACGAGGCTGACATCAGCCTTGGCTTTACAATGGGAATTATAGACCTCTTTATAATCAATGGAGTGATAAATATCACCATTTACAACAAGGACCGGATCTTGCCCGAAATGGGGCAGGGCCAGCCGCAGTCCCCCGCCGGTGCCAATAATTCTTTCTTCTTCCTGCAGGATAATGTCTGCTGCATCATGCACGGCTTTTTTAATCTGCGACCGCAGGTGATGCGCATTAACAACAATTTTATTCCCACCAACCTGTCTTATCCGGCTAATGGTCAGGTGCAGAAGCGACTTGTTGAGAATGGGGAAAAGAGGTTTGGGACGCTTTACAGTGTAGGGAAGCAACCGGGTACCGGAGCCTGCTGCCAGGATCATGGCTTTCATTGTAGAGCACTCATGAAAAATTAAACATTTTTACAGTGGTTTCAGAAAGCTCGGGGTATAATTTTCTGGTTTGCGGCAAGAGCAGGATGGTTTGAAAATCAAAACTGCAACTCACCGGAAGCAGATTCTGTAACACCAACAACAACGAGACCTGCAGCATCGGCTGCCTGGATGACAGATTCCCTGTCAAAGAACAGGGCATATCCTGCCTCAACGGCCAGGACGGCCGCCTTGACCTCCAGCATGGATACGATAGTTTTTTCTCCCACGGCCGGCAGGTCAAAACGAAGATCCTGGTTTGGTTTTTTCAGTTTCACCACAACGGCCTTTTCTTTGCCGAGAGTTCCTCCCCGGCGTATGGCAGCATCTGTACCCTCAATGGCCTCCACTGCAAGGACAGTCTGGTTGCGCACCACCACACACTGTCCAATGTCGAGGCCGCCCATGGCGCGTGCTATTTTCCAGCCGAAAACAATGTCGTTTTTCTGCTCCTTTGTAAGTTTTTTCCTGGTAAGTATACCCTGGGGAAAAAGCAATTCCGGCACATAGCTGGTTGAAGCCACAACCTCGATGCCATCTTTTGCCAAGCGGTCGGCAATTGCCCTCAGTATGGAGTCGTCCTGCTTGATATCTATTTTGTTCCAGAGTCCCAGCCCCTTGAGATCCGGCCTGACATCGCGGAAAATATTGGTCTTGGTGATAGAACCGATAAAGACTGTTTTTATTACCCCTTCCTTTTTGAAAAAGTCTATGATCTTGCCAAGCTGCCCAAGCCTGACCCATTGGAGAGCATCAACCTGGTCTGCCAGGGTTTCGTCGGTTTCTCCCTGATGCGCTGCAGCATAAACCTTAAGTCCATGCCTCCGCACAGCCCGGGCAAACAGGAGGGGGAACTGACCCCCTCCCGCAATTATGCCAATTTTATCAGATGCGTTTCCAGTCATAGGTATGAATTGTGATTTCTGTTGCGGGAGATTTTCTGGTAGGCATCAGGCAATCAATCTCGCGATTCGAGAGTCCTTATCACGCCCTGTTTGCTGCTACGGAAGAAGTTAATCAGATGGTTGACCGGTTCGCAGTCGGTGATTTCTGCCGCGGCCTGCTCCAGGGCGTCCTGCAACAGCAGCTCCGGGGACATGAAGATGATCTTATAGGCCTGATCCAGTTTCTTTAAAGTATCCTTATCAAAGCCACGGCGGCGCAGCCCCACCTTGTTGATGCCGGAGACCCGCATATGCTTGCGGGTGCCGCTTACAATGATAAAGGGAGGCACATCCTTGCTGATACCGGAATGGCCACCGATATAAGAATAGGTCCCGATGCGGGTGAACTGATGTATGGCGACAAGGCCGCCTATAATAGCATGGTCTTCAACCTGGACATGTCCAGCCAGGGTGGCGCCATTGGCCAGGATGGCAGAATCACCGATCACACAATCATGGGCAATATGCGCACAGCCCATGAGGAGATTGCCGGAGCCTATAGTTGTAATACCTCTGTCCGTAACCGTACCGCGGTGGATGGAGACATATTCCCGTATCTGGTTATTGTCACCGATAACAAGTTCCGTATCCTCGCCCTTGTATTTCAAATCCTGGGGCGGGGCGCCAACGGTGGCAAAGGGGCCGATAACATTTCCTGCGCCGATGGTTGTGGGGCCGGTTATAACCGAATGCGGCTTGATAATTGTGTCCCGCCCGATGCTTACTCCCTTTTCGATAATCACATAGGGACTGACATTGACGGAACTGTCAAGCTCGGCCCCGGAATCAATGATTGCTGTTGGATGTATATGCATTTTTTATCACGAGAATAAGAGGATAGGGAAAAAACATTTAGACAAATGCCGCCATAAATTCGGCCTCGGCAACTACCTCGCTGTCGACCGTGGCCTTGCCTGCCATCTTCCAGATTTTCCCTTTGTGCTTGATAACGGTCATTTCAAAGATTAGCTGGTCACCGGGAACGACAGGGCGGCGGAATCTTACCTTGTCAATTCCTGCAAAGTAGATGAGTTTTTTGCCAATCATTTCAGGGAGGGAATAATAGGCCAGGATGCCGCCGACCTGGGCCATGCCCTCCAGGATGAGAACACCCGGCATGATGGGGTCCGAAGGAAAATGTCCCTGGAAGTAAGGTTCATTCATGGAGACATTTTTCAAGCCAATCATGCTTTTGCTTTTCTCGCCTGCAAGAATTCTGTCTACCAGTAAAAAGGGATAGCGGTGCGGCAGAAGCCGGACGATCTCTTTTATGTCCAAGGTTGAAATATCACTTGTCATTCTTTCTCTCCTTCCCCATCACATCTTTGCTTGTGCCAATACTGTATAATTTGTCTGTAAAGGGAGCTTCTTCAATAAGGCTATTTTTGCCCTTCATCCGGGAACAGTTTTCTATACATCTTTTCTGTCTTTTGCCGCATGTCGAGCAGTTCGCCATAAAGTTTCGGCAGTTTTGCAAAGATAGTGCTCGCCTTTAACCAGTCCTTGTGGGGGATTGCCGGAATCCCGGAGACAATGGTGCCTTTTGGCACGTTGGCATGCACACCGGATTTGGCAGCCACCATGACGCCGTCATCAAGGTGTATATGGCCTTTTATGGCAACCTGCCCCCCTAAAACAACATTGTTGCCGAGGGAGGCACTGCCGCCAATGCCAACCTGGGCCACCACCAGAGAATTTTTGCCAATCTTCACATTGTGACCGATCTGTATCAGGTTGTCCATCTTTGTACCCTGCATGATATGGGTCTTGCCAAATGTGGCCCGGTCGATGGTTACGTTTGCGCCGATCTCCACATCGTCATCAATCTGCACCGTGCCGATATGGGGCCATTTGACATGGTTGTTGTTCTCGTCAGTTGCAAAGCCGAAACCGTCACTGCCGATAACAGTGCCGCTGTGAATGATGACCCGTGATCCGATTGTGCAGGAATGGTATACAGTTACATTGTGATAGAGAAGGCAATCATCGCCGATCTCCACATCGTCGCCGAGAACAACTCCGGGGTGCAGTGTAACCCTTTCACCCAGCCTGACCCGGTCGCCGATACAAACAAAGGGCCCAATTGTTATTTCTTCCGGGATGTCGCAATTTTTGCCTATATGAGATTTAGGATTTATGCCGGTTGCCTGAAATGGTTTAGCCTGAAAGAAATTCTGGATGCGGGCAGCAGCAAGATAGGGATTTGCAACCTTGATCAAGGGCTTTTCATCATAAGTAAGTCCAGTCGGCACAATAAAGGCTGAGGCCTTGCTGTTTTTTAATTTTTGCAGACCGGCTGCCTTAACCAGGAAGGCTAGCTCCCCAGGGCCGGCTAAGGCCAGGTCGGCCAAACCCCGCACAGT
>Ga0102955_1000031_pt1 | contig 26527 bp, 22 predicted proteins | sample SalPonF2_A_D1_MG_FD_78512 | JGI IMG/M metagenome (GOLD analysis project Ga0102955, IMG submission 78512) | Salt pond soil microbial communities from South San Francisco under conditions of wetland restoration - Salt Pond MetaG SF2_A_D1_MG ... | reverse complement strand
AGGTTTTACAGAGCCTGCGCACCAGACGTTGGGCCAGGATGGCATTAGTCGATGAAGTTACCAGAAACGGCTCTATACCCATATCGATCAACCGGGTTACCGCACTGGAGGAATCATTGGTGTGGAGGGTTGAAAAAACCAGGTGACCGGTCAGGGCTGCCTGGATTCCAATTTCAGCGGTTTCACGATCGCGGATCTCGCCAACCAGGATAACGTCGGGGTCCTGCCTGACAATGGAACGGAGTCCATTGGCAAAGGTGAGGTTGATCTTGGGGTTGACCTGCACCTGGCCGATACCATCCATCTGATACTCTATGGGATCCTCGACCGTGATGATATTGATATCCGCGTTGTTTATCGTACTTAAGGCCGCATAAAGCGTTGTGGTCTTGCCGCTGCCTGTCGGCCCGGTGACCAACATGATGCCATGGGCCGCGTGGATCAGATTATTGAAGAGCTTCAGCCTCTCCGGCGTCATGCCAAGATCGGTGAGCTTTAAAAGAACACTTGACTTGTCCAGAAGCCTGAGCACTACCCGCTCGCCGTATGCTGTCGGCAGGGTGGAGACACGCACATCCACATTTTTATCGGCAATGCGGATCTCTGTCCTGCCGTCCTGGGGCAGCCTTTTTTCAGCGATATTGAGCTTGGCCATGACCTTGATACGCGAAACCAGGGCGGCCTGGATATGGGACGGCGGGGTAAACGTGTCATAAAGGATGCCGTCAACCCGCTGCCGGATCGCCACCCTGCTTTTAAACGGCTCGATGTGGATATCACTGGCCCTGGCCCGGACCGCCTGCGAAAACATGAGGTTCACCAGCTTGATCACCGGGGCATCGCTGGTGTCGTCAAGAAGGTCACCGGTTTCCTCCATGGCGGAGATAATAAGGTCCGGGTCTTCCTCGTGCAGGTCCTGGATCACCTCTTCAGCGGTATCCCGGCTGATATCAAAAGAAAAACCTATGGCATTGAGGATTGCGTTCAGAGGCCCCACCACAATTTTTGCATCGTCCCATGCAAGAAGTTGCCGCAGTTCATCCTGGGCCTGAAACAGGAAGGGATCATAGACTACCAGGCTGTTGCCGTCAGGGCCCGCCAGGGGGATCATCTTAAATTTCTTGAGAAAATGGATCGGGACCTGGTCGGTAAAATCCGTATTGATATCCGCAGGCAGGGATGGCATAAATTCAAGGTCGAGCTGCTGGCTTAATGCCCTGGCCAGATCGACTTCCTGGATTGCTTTCTGGTGCAGCAGGATTTCGCCGATCCTGCCGCCCTTCTCCTGCTGCACAGCAAGACCCCGATCCAGGCTGGCCTGGTCAAGCTCTGATATCTCCAGCAGTATTTCACCGATTAAACGCATGTTTTTAGATAGGGTGTGAGGGTTCTAGGGGGCAAGGTGTCGAGGGTAAAAGATGAGAAATTAATATTCCCCCTGTGCCTCTATGCCTATGTTCCTGTTTTTTTAACACGTTAGCTACTTTGGATTATTCAATAACCTGCGGTTCCCGCTGTTCCATTTCAGGTTCTTCGACTTTAATCTCCGCAGGAACATGCCTTGATTTTAACACCTCTCTGGTATTTTCCTTGTACTTAAAGGGCTCTATTTCCCAGCCTGTTTCATGATGGTATTGGGCATCATCCCGCTTTTGCTTCGTGACAGCAAGAGCCTCGGCCGGGTTCCTGATAATCCTGGGCGTAAGGAATATGTAGAGATTGACCCTGTCCACAGTCTGTGATTGGGTTTTAAAAAGCCAGCCAAGGCCCGGGATATCACCCAGAAGGGGGACTTTATATAAGTTATCCGACACATCATCACCGATAATGCCGCCAATTACCAGGGTGTTGTTATCCTGGATTATGACGGTTGTCTGTGCTGTGCGCTTGAAGGTTGTCGGTGTATTCGTTGCCAGTGCCACACCCTCGTTTTTAATCTTAATGACTTCCACGTAAACCTGAAGGCGGACAACATTCTCCTGGTTTATCTGCGGGGTAATCTTTAGAGTCACGCCCACATCCTTGTACTCGTAGTTCGAAAAATCATTTAAGGTCTGGTTCTCTTGCCTGCTGGTAATATACGGCACATTTTCGCCAACCTTGATCTCCGCCTCTTCATTGTCGGTGGTCAGGATCTGGGGCGTGGAGATTATATGCACATCACTATCCTGCTTATAGGCGTTCAGAATGGCAGAAATTGACGGAAATGTCTGACCATTGATCTCAATGAACTCGTTGACAAGGCCCATTGAAAAACCTTTCGGAAGACTGGGATTATCGAGGCTGGGGAGGGAACTGCCATCCCCGCTGCGTGAGCCGCCAAAAACGATGCCTTTATCATCCCCATAGGTGAAACCGCCAACCCATTCAACCCCGACGGCAAAATCCTTCTCTGCTTTCACTTCCATTATGAGCGCTTCCAGGTATACCATACGGCGGGGGATATCGAGTTTTTTAATGACATTCTCCAACACTGCGTAGTCTGCCTTGTTGGCCGTGATTACCAGGGAGTTTGTCGCCTTATCCGCAACAATCTCCACTCCCTTGGAAATAACCGGTGCCTTGCCCACCTCCGCCGGTGTGTCTGTTTTTTCAGGCAGGGCGGTAAGCACCTGGGTCAGTTCTTCGGCATTGGCATGCTGGAGATAATATACATTGATATTGCCGGTGCCCCGTGGGATCTCCTTGTCCAGAATGGCGACAAGGTTCTTGACTTTTACCGTGTCGAATGCAGAGGCAATGATGATAAGGGAGTTGGTGCGCTCATCCGCGATGATGCTCACCTCACCCAGGGCAGGACCTGTTTCGTCAGGCTGGGCCTGTGCCGGAGTCCTTCTTCTGGTAGTCCGGGTGGCCGGTGCCCGCCTTGAGGATGAACCCTGAAAGATTGAATCCAGGATCGTGGCCACATCACTGGCCGTGGCATTCTGAATCGGGATCACCGAAATCTCAGCAACGTTTTCTGCCACATCAATCTGCTTGATGATCTGCAGCAGACGGTCGATGTTTGAGAGCACATCTGTAACAATCAACAGGTTGGTGGACGGGTATGATATGACAACGCTGTTCTTGGAAACCAGGGGCGTGAAAAGTCTTTTCAGTTCTTCCGGGTCGGCATATTTCAAAGGGATCAGCTGGGTGACGATTTTATCTGAAATCTCCCCTGTATCCTCTTTGAACCCCGTTTCAACGCTTTTGGACCTGGCATCGGCAGAGGGCACGATCTTGATGATGGAGCCTGCCGGAACAGCGGCAAAACCCTGGACCTCGAGAACAGATTCAAAAACCTTGTAGGCCTCATCCACCGAGATCTTTGTCGGGGAGACAATGGTGACATTACCACGCACCGCCTTATCAATAATGAAATTTTTTCCGGTTAACTCACTGATATACTTGATAAAAAGATTGATGTCCACGTTCTCAAAATCTATGGTCACATAGCGCTCAGGGGGGTCTGTCGCGCTTTCAGCGGCCGGCTGTCCCGCCCTGGCATTAGAAGAGATTATCGGCTCTTTAGATGCCGCAATTGGAGAAGTAGGCGCCAACACAGGTGGACCGGACTCCCTTTTTTGCGTAAGTCCGGCCGGCTCGTCAGCTTCTGCACCAAGCGCTGCTGAACTTCCGGCAAGAAGCCATATGCCGATGCAAAGGAAGCTGAGAAGAATTTTTACATGCCTGTCAATTTTCATATAATTAATCCCCCGTGAAAACATCTCTCCGTTTTATATGCTTTTGTTATGGAGTAATTCATTTTATTATAAGTCGCGACTAGGCAACGTTACATACTTTCAACTATTGGATATCATAGGTGAACAGTTTTTTCTGCCCCCGACGCGTGATTTCAATGCTCACCTGCGACCCCGAGTTGAGACTGTTATACAGCTGGAAAGCCTCTTCAGGGCTGCTCATCTGGTTGCCATTGACGCTGGCGATAATATCTCCGTTCATCAATCCCAGTTTCTCAAAAATGGAGTCGGCCTGGATCTGGCTGACAATAAGCCCCTCAGGTTTACCCTGCCTGAAATAGGGACGAATACGTACCTGGGTCATCAGTTGATTGAGATCGTTTATGGAGCCTTGCAATTCATCCTGGGCAACAACAATGATCTCCTCTTCCGGTTCAACAGTTGCACTTTCCTCTAGTGGTTCCTCAACTTGCGGCTGTGAGCGGGCTCTTCTCCCCCGGCTCTCACGCCGGGTAGTCCTGGCAGCCGCAGCGGTCGGCTGCGGTTTGTCATCAGCTTCTACCATGGTGAGGATCTCATCCTTTTCACCGCGCCGTAACACAACCTTGCCCCGGAGAATCTGCCGTATCTCAGCATCCTGTACCGAGTCTCCAACCCTGTAGATGTTCTGACTATTCACTTTTTTGTCTAATATGATGGCTCTGCCGTTTTCAGGATCTCCGGCAACAGTCCCAAGAAGTGAAAGCTGCAGGGTTGTTTCCTCAAGGGTTTCAATAATTTCCTCTTTCTCTTCAACGGCTGGCGGTGGTTCAGACTTTTCAGTGGCCCCGAAAATGTTGCGTTCGACAATCATGGTGTATTCAGGTGTAATTAAAGAATCCGCAGCATGCGTCTCAATATCTTTGGTTACAATAACCCTTTCCCCACCCACCCCGTACAGCTGAATAGCCACCACACGGTAAAAGGTATGCACCATAATATATATGATGACAAAAAGGGCCAGGAGATTAAACAATATGTGTATCTGTCTTGGCATTTCTTATTATTTTTTACGATGTATTTTTTACCAATGCCGCCTGATGACATTGGCCTGTCATTCTCGTTTTATTGCAGTTTAAATATTGGTGCGCCCAGCGTCCCGGTAATGGAAAAGAAGTACTGCCCCCTCTTGACCCGTTTTTTCATAGACTTTAAAAGTTCCCTGACTTGCGGGTAGTTTTTATAAAATTCAGCCAAAGGCTCCAGGGTTCCTGTCAGATTGAGCCGGCTGAGTTTTGTGTCAGAATGCAACTGGATAAATCCGTTCAGGACCCCCTTCACTTCTGAGCCGGTCAGTTCCGCCGTTCCAATCGTAATTTTTCTATTCTGTAATTCCAATTCAATATCAATGTTCTGCAGATCTACTGAGTTTATACCGAATATCGGGGCCTGAAACTGCAGCTGCCCATTATTCAAGCGCAGGTGTGCCCTGCCGTTTTCGCCTGCAGCTCCTGCAGAATCATTGTTGTATTCTATCTCCCCACTTATCTTTCCTGTTATTTTATGTTGAAACCTGCCTGCCGGAAACTCATAATCAGCAAGTTCAATTTCTGTGAAAACCAACTCACTTTCAAATGTTTGCCCATCTTCATCTTTGGCAGCGAACCGGCCGATTATATCACCCTTGTATGCCCTACCATCCAGATCAAAACTGTGCCTGCCCCGTATTAAGTTCAAAATCCGCGCCTTGATATACATACTGTCGGCGTTAAATAGAGCAGGAACCGGGGACTCGGTAAAGTAAATTTGCCCTCCAATTATACGCAAGCCGGCAGGTACCCATGGCTGGATCTTCTCTGCCTTAAATCCCAGGGCGGGATTGGCTTTGCGTATGTTGTTGTCAATAAGCTCCTCGACTGCCTGTGCCGGGAAAAGATAATACAGCAGCAAAAGGGTAACCAGGACAACATAAATTGCGTATCCCAGCCATTTTTTATTTTTTGCAGCAAAAGCCATAATGTCGTTTCAGTTTAAAATGCCTTTTATTGTTATTGCCGATCTCAGCATGTCCATACACGCAAACATTGTACTTTTACTCTGTGAAGGTCAAAACCTGGAGTATTACATCCAGGAACTGCGTTTCCTTTTTATTGGCCTGGATGGAAACCCTTTTAACGCTCACCAGGTTTTCAGGCGATTCAATGAGCTTCAGGTATCCCACCATCTGCCCTAAAGTAATTCTCTCGAGCTTCATTTCAACAAGAGACTCTTTAAATGGCCCTTTTCCTGTTGAAGCTGAAGGTTTCATTGACTTGATATTGTCCTTCACGCCTGCATTTCCGGCAGCCTTTTCCAGGAATGAGAACAGGGTGAAACTATTCGGCCGTTTTGCAAGTCTCTGGACAAGGGTGTCAGAATCCTGCTGCAGCAAGAGATATTGCTGGCGCAAGGCGACCATTTCCTGCAGGTTATTTTGCTGCACAGCCACATTGTTTCTATACCGTTCCCTTTTCTCAAAAAAAGGCATGATCACAAACAGGATCACAAAGGCAAAAACTATGACTATGGCAGCCAGGGCAATAAAATATTTCTCTCTTTTGGCAAGTTGCATAATTAATACATAAGGGGGCGAGGGGTCGAGGGGTCGAGGGGCCGAGGGTAAATAATAGACTCCAAAACCACTGTATCCTGACACCTGGTTCCAGGCTCCAGGCTCCTGATATTATTTCTAACTTTAGTTACTTGAAACTTTCTAGTTCTCATTGGGCCCGGCCCATTTTAATTTCAAACCTTACCCCCTTGCCTGACTGATCAAGGTTTGCCGAGGCAATCACTACATCCTGATACATTTCCGAAGATTCCAACCCTTTTTTGATGGAATCAACAGTATTAAAGGTATCTGTTGTACCCCTCATCTGGATACCGTCTTGATCAACCACCATCCTGTCTACCTGTACTTCAAGGTTCTTTGGAATCCGTGCAGATATGTCGTTCATGGTCTCCAGCACCGTTCTGTCCATATTTATACCAGGGGCACCAGCTGCTGCATTTTTCAATTCACTTATCTTGGAATTCATCTGGTGCATGGGGTCTACAATATTGGTGATTTCTGGAAAGGTCTGGGTGAAAATTCCTTTTATACGGCTGTCCAGGTCAGCAGTTCTTTTCTTGAGATCCCGGTAATCCACAAGCCAGTTTACTGCGAGCAGCACAAGAATGATGGAGAGGTAAATCGAGGCGTGGATAAGTTCTTTCTTGATCCTTACAAGTTGTGTCTTTACCTGAAACTCTTCACGCCTGAAATTAAAGCCTTTCGTCTTTTTGCTTTCCCTGATTGCCAGCCCGAGTGCATTATCCATGAGTGCAGGATTATAAAGACTGGCCAGCTGTGCGCTCAACTGGATGTTGCCGGCTGTTTCCCGCAGGTTTAAGAGCGAGACCGGGAGTGTCAAGCCCTTGCTGACAATTTCAGCAGTTTCCGGGATTAAGCCACCCGGGCCAGTAATAAACACTTTTCCCGGCTTGTTCGTGTTGCCGGTTTCAGCCTGGAAACCATGCAGAGTAAGTTTGATCGAGTTGCATAGAGATACCAGTTGCGCCCTATAGGCCTCGGAATCAAATTCCCCTCCCTGCTCCCTTTTTACAGCCCGAGATACAACTGCGGCCAAGCCTGCAGCATTGAAAGGCAGTTGCCGGATAAGAACAATTTTTTTCTCAAAAAACAGAATAATTGAGCACTTTTTCGAACCGATATACAGCAGCATGCCATTTTCAGGACTGTCCGGCTGCATGAGAACCTGGTTTGCCAGGGGAAGATTCCGGACATCCAGGACCTCAGGTTCAATCCCTAAAGATTCAAAATTGGACAAATGCTCTGCGATGAAAGCCCTGTTAACAGTCGCAGCAATGAGATCAGTTTGCGAAGCGCTGCGGTTAACATCGATAAAATCAACGAGATGCTTATCGACAGGAGCGGCCATCAGGGTTTCAAGTTCAAAGACCAGCGTCTGCCTGATTTTCTTGAGATCGGTAAACGGCATGCTCAGGTTCCTGAAAGAGACATGCCCGTCCTCTATGACGCTGTTGCACGCAGATCCCTTCGGGTCGATCTCTTCACATACCGCGTGCAGGGCAACACTGATACCACCGGCCTCGGTAATAGGCACAGCGACGCAGCCTGTCACCTGGTAGCCCTGCATCATGCTTTTCGCCTGCACGGCAGTCACGGTGTCTTCACTTATGTCCAGACCGATTATTGTTCGTGGCATACGGGTCGTTTATTCTTAAATATTTTAATAACGGGCCATGACCGACATAGAACAGAAACAGGTTGCACAACACCATGCATGTCCCTCAAGGCTCTTGGTATACAGTAACGTTTTAATATAGCGCATATTATTGATTAAACCAACCAAAGTCTGATACAATCGTAAAAAGTCTCAAAGTCATCTGCAGGGGCTCATAATACCGGACAGTTACGTGTGTAATACCTGTCTGCGGAGAGCTTTTTACAAGGTTGAAAAACTCTCAATGTTTTTATGCCCGGAATGAAAAAACTACACGCCCAAAAATCATACACCCAAACAAAATATACAACTACTAAAAAGCCGGATATACATTTGCAATTATTCTATTTTCCAATATATGAGCTCTGTTCCGGTCCCAGATCCCCGGGCGATCATGCCGCGCACCTTTTTCCTCATGTTCTCCCTGACAACCTCGGTGGCTATCTCAAAATAGTTGCTTGAGGTGGTGATAAGCGTTGGGGGGATAATGATATCGCCAGGAAACCCCGGGGCCTCTTTGTACCATTCAGGATTGCTGAGATCACTATCCTCATAGTCCCGGTAAGTCAGCATGCCATCAACCATATCCGGCTCAATCTGCTCGGAAAGCGCGCCAAGAACCAGTGGGCCAGCAGTATTAATGTTAATCTTGCCATCCATGCCATGGGGAGTTACAAGGGTTACGAGGCCTGGAATTCCCTCAATGCCGTTATACAGTTCAGGGGTAATGCCGCGGACCAGAAGCAATTCCTCGATAAATTCCATGGGACCGTTTCTTGGCGTATACGGAGTTTCAAGTCCCTGGTAATAAGAACTTTCGGCTCCCCCGAAACCAAGAGCCTCATCGTCCTCATCGATCCAGTCAATCAATGCCTCAACAATGCCTGCGGCCTCCTCTTCGCCGAGTCCAAACTCTTCAGCACTCAAGAGATTGAGCCAGATGTTTCTCTGCTCTTCATTAACAACCCATTCATTCTCTTTTCGCATGATAAGGCTGTTTACCTGGAGTCTGCCGGAATGGTCTATTATGTTCATACCACCTTGTCCGCGCTCAAAAAAACTGGCAAAATACTGGGAAGCCATTGCAAGGTTGGCCCAATCCTCATGCAGGCTGTCATAGCTGCTCTCCGAAGCATCAACTGAAATAACTGCCCTGGCAGCATTGAAAATCGACTTTGCCATATAATCAAGGGCAATATTGTCCTGCAGGTTCGAGGCACTGGTGAGACTGGAACGCATGGAAATATTGAAGCGCAAGGTCATGACCATGATGAGGCTGATAATGAGAATAGTCATCAGGAGCGCCATACCACTGTTATTGTTTAATATTTTGAACATCGTTCTTTGTTTATAAACTTATAATCCTTGTATCAAGTCTCCAGGTTCAGGAAACATTTCTTAATTTTGAATTTTAAATTGTATAAAAACCCTTGAAACCTTGACCCCTTTCCTCTTATTGCAGCCTCGGCATTTAGTTGATTGGCAAAGCAACGCTGGTCATAACCTTAAAAGGCGCGTCCGGATTTCCTTGATTTAAGAATTCCAGCGATATCGACACCATGCGTGGCAACCTGCCATTAAATTCTTCACTGTCTGAATCCCAACTCTTATGCACCATGCCATCATTATCAAAATAGGTAAAATTGATGGCCTGCAGTCCGTCAGAAAGTGTAAGCCCTTGTTTTGTCTCTGTTTCATCTATAAATTCCGGGTGCTCAGACCGCAGCAAAATAAGCTCATCTTCCCCGCTTCCCTGGATCACACTGTATGAAATAACCTGGCCGCTGCCTGTATCAACTGCATCGCTGAAAAGGGGCTGGGTCGAAGAAAAAAAACTCAAGGTGTCAGCATCCATGCCGTTCATGTCATTATCCTCACCCAGAAAGCGGGTATATGCAGCCGGTTGCCCAAACGAGTTTGACGGCAGAAGGCTGATATATCCCCCTTGAAGATCTTCGCTTATTCTCTCCAGAACAATTGCAGCCTTACGATAGAGTTCCATCCTGTTTTCTGTCATGTTGATGGTTTTAAAGGAACCGGAGTAAGTGGTGTAAATCGTAATAAAGAGGATGGAGAAAATAAAAAAAGCCAGCAGGACTTCCAGGAGTGTGAACCCCTTGTCAGTTTTAAAGATAGAACTCACTTTAGATCTGCCTGTTTTCCTGTTTTTCTTGTCCAATTTCAGCCTGCAGTAACTGGTATTACTATCTTACCAGATCTTTGGTGCCTTCATTGATATTATGATAGGTATGGCCGAGCGCCGCGATGCCGGTCCGCTTCATGCCTGCGAAGGCGTTGTCGCTGCCGGTGCTGCCCGCCAGGTCAAGATTGGTTCCACCCACGTAATGATAAAGCCTCACGTTGTAACTGAAAACACCCCAGGTCACAGTGAGATCTATCTGCTTCAGGTAGTCCGAGATAGCATCGTCCATTTCGAGGGAAATATTGCTTACCGTAACATCCCAGGCATAGCCTGGATAGTCATCACCAAAATCTCCACTGTCACTGGATAATGAATCAGCTTCCTGAATGACTATTTCACTCATTTTACTTTGGGCCAACAGGGCAGCCATGGTCTCAAATTTTGCACTGTTCGCAAAGGACACGCTCTGCGACTGTGATCCCAGGAGGGTCGTTAAAGCAATGGCAATAATTGCCACTGCAATAATTACTTCCAGCAGGGTGAAACCTTTATTACGTGGGATTTTTGTCATCTTGGCAACATCCATTAACTAACCAGTTGGCTGGGCCATATCTCAGCCCCTGTCAAAATCCACATAGCCATCATGTATTTTTATGGAACCGAGAAACGGGGTTAACTCAAGGCTCAACTGGCGTCCATCCTGCGACTGCAAATGGATCATGGACTGTTCAATATAGCCTTTCTTGCTGAAACGGATTGTTGCCTCATCGTAATGCTTGCCGCTGGACCAGGACCATATGTCTGCAACTTTGACATCAATCGGTAACTGGTAGGCTCGTTCCCTGGCTGTTTCCTGCTCTTCTTCAGAAGCATTACTGGCAAAGGCCCAAAGTTTTTTTCCCCGTATATCAAGGTGGAGTATATAGGAAACCTGGTTACTGATCGCTCTTTCCCGGAGATCCTGAACCAGTCCGATGATACGCAGGGCAGTTGCATCAAGACTGTCGCTCAAAACAGCCTGGCGGAATTTGGGTACGACAAGTCCCAACATGAGGCCGATCAGGACCAGCACCACTATCAATTCGATAAGTGTATAGCCCCTGGCGCGGGAAAATGATTTTTTATGAGGAAAATTCAATTGAAAACCTGAAAACAATGGCAGCAAACAGGATTCCTTGTGTGATGGTGGACCGGCAAAAGAGGATTTGAAAAGATATTCAGCAATACTGCAGACCTGTATTATCACTCGAGATCCCAGTTATTTATATCTTCGTTCTTGCCATCGCCGCCAGCGATACCATCCGCACCGTAAGAGACAATATCAAAATCATCTCGTGTTCCCGGACTGAGATAAATATACTCATTACCCCAGGGGTCCTTGGGGACCTGACCCTTTTCAAGGTACCCTCCTTCACGCCAGGATCTGGCCAATTCACCCGTTGCAGGCGCTTCTACCAAAGCCTGCAACCCCTGCTCCGTGCTGGGATAATTTCCGGTATCAAGCTTATACAATTGCAGAGCAGTTTCAAGGCTCTGTATCTGGATCTTTGCCTTCATGCGTCTGGCTTCATCCGGACGCCCGATAATTCGCGGCACAATGAGACCTGCCAGGATACCAAGTATGACCAATACAACCATGATCTCAATCAGGGTAAAGCCATGGCTGCCTAACCTTTTTTTATAATAATACATTGTCTACCTTCCTTTAATTTTTTATATGACAGAATATGCTGAGAAAACGTCTACCTTTACTTTCATTTATCTCTGTTTCCTGGTATCAAAACGACCAAAACCGATAGTATTGTATAGTATACATCATGCAATACATCTTTCTTAATTTTTATGTTACTCCTTAATTGATCATCTGGTTCATTTCAAAAATCGGCAGCAGGATTGAAATGACTATGAACCCGACAATTGCTGCCATAAACAAGATCATTATGGGTTCAATAAGAGCAGTCATACCTGTAATGCGAGTTTCTACTTCACGCTCGTAGGAATCAGCAACTTTGTGCAGCATTCCTTCCAGGTCCCCACTCTGTTCACCCACGGAGACCATCTGGCGGAAAACAGGAGGAAACCAGATAGACCTGCTCAAGGCAAGATTCAAACTTTTACCTGCCTGAATGTCTTCCATGGCTTCGTCTATGACAGCGCCGATCAAAACATTGTTGACAATATTGCGGACAATCTGCAGGGAGGTTATCAGGGGCACACCGCTTTGCAGGAGAGAACCAAGGGTTCTGCCGAATCGGGACAGTGCTATCTTCCTGTTGATCTGCCCGATAACAGGGAGGTGCAGTTTTAAAGTATCCCAAATGTGCCGCCCCTTGGGGCTCTTGATAAATTCTTTTATGCCAATGATACTTGCCACTATCACAACCAGTATAGCCCACCAGTATGAACGCATGAAGTCACTGAACCATATGAGTATTGTGGTGGGAAGGGGCAGCACCTGCTTCATTTCCGTAAAAATCCGTGTAAGGTTTGGCACCACAAAACTCAGAAGAAAAAACAGAACCCCGGTGCCAATTATTGCCATAAAAACAGGATACACCAAAGCTGCCTGGAAACGCCCCTTCAATGCCTGCTGGTGTTCACCGAACTCAGCCAGCCTTTCCAATACGACATCAAGGGAACCTGAGGCCTCTCCAGCCCGCACCATATTGATATAAATATTTGAAAAAAGTTTAGGATGCCTTGTAAGGGATACCGTGAGGCTATTGCCTTCATTCACCGATTCCTTGATCTGGGCGATGATTTTCTTTAAAGGCGGGCTCGTCGTCTGCTCCATGAGTGCATCAAGAGCCCCAACCAGAGGAATTCCCGCATTCAGCAGCGTCGCAAGCTGGCGGGTCAATGCATGAATGTCATCAGGAGTAATCCTGTTGAAAAGCGAGGGCAGTGAAAAGCCTGCAGCTGACTCAGATTTTGCCTTGGCTGTTGTTTCCTTTATCTGTACGGGATACTTGCCGGAGGCTCTTAATTTCTGGCGGGCGGCTACGGTACTGTCGGCATCAATGATCCCAACTACATTTTTACCGGCCCGGTCCAGCGCTGTATATTCGTAAACAGGCATAATCGTTTATCAGGTCAACCAGCTTGCTCTATTATATGCACACACAGTTTTGAATCTCCCCACACTGGATTAATGCAGACTTCGGATATACGCTGACTCTGAACCGCGGGGAATGCACCCGCAAGGTGCATAAAGACGCGCTGATCATGTGCAGGCGAATAACCCTGTTTTCGGACACTAAATTACCCGTGCACTCAGTAAGTGTCAATGTATTTCCCCGGCGGCCTCAGGCGATTTCAACCAGTTCAATATCAAAGGTCAATTCCTCTCCTGCCAACGGGGGGTTTGCATCCAGGGTAATGTTCTCATCACTGACTTCAATTACCGTTACGGCAAGAAGTTGTCCACTCGGACTCCCCACCTGCAAACGCAGACCGACTTCAGGGTCGATTTCAGACGGCACATGTTTTCTGTCAACAACCATCACCATACTTGGGTCCCGTTCCCCGTAGGCTTTATCACAGGGGATCTGGGCGGTCTTTTTTTCGCCGACCTTCATGCCGTTAACTGCCTCCTCAAAACCTGGGATAACCTGCCCGCTGCCGATATTGAACTGCAGGGGCTCACGGTCACTGGATGAATCAAACACCGTGCCGTCCTGCAGCCTGCCTGTATAATGAATTTTTACTGTATCTCCGTCTTTTGCCTGTGTCATGTTCTTCTCCAGATTATGGCCTTCATCTTTCTTATTCTGCATGGGGAACTGCCAATGTTCCCGCAAAACAACCCATGTTTGCTGCCGCATTAAAAATTAACCCCCACCAACAATAAGCTGAGGGGGGTTTATCCTTATCAGTATCAGGTTTCAGCTTCTTATTGATTCATTATCGTTCCCTTCGATGTACTGCAATAATGTTTCATCTTTTATGTATAGGTATTCCAGCTACGAGTGTCAAATATGTTTTACTGTCAGGTTACATAACCTGGGCAGCTTTCTCCTTTTCGACAAAAAGATGCACATCCTGCTGCGGGAAGGGAATGGAGATGCCCGCCTCATCCAGCCGGTTCTTGATTTTTTCCGTCAAATCAAAACGCACATCCCAGTAGTCTGCAGTCTTAACCCAGGGCCGAAAGACCAGGTTCACACTGGAATCGGCAAGCTCAGCGACTGCGATAAATGGGGCAGGGTCGGCCAGAATGCGGCTGTCCTCTTTGGCCAACCTGGCAAGGATTTCCTTGGTTTCTGCCATGTCATCGCTGTAGCTGATGCCCACGGTCAGATCAACACGACGGGTATCCTTGACATTAATATTTGTAATGATATCAGCAATGATCTTATTGTTTGGCACTATGATCAGCTGGTTGTCCGGGGAGCAGAAATGGGTATTAAAAATGGTAATCTTTTCTACCTTGGCAGTAATTCCTGCAGTTGAAACAACATCTCCAATGGTAAAAGGTCTGAAGAGCACAATCATGACACCGGCAGCAAAATTGGATAATGAATCCTTCAAAGCCAGGCCAACAGCAAGGCCCGCCGCGCCGATAACGGTCAGAAAAGAGGCTGTATTGATGCCAAGCCTGCCTGCTGCAGCAACCACCACCAGGACTACAAGAGCATAATATGTCAGGTGTGTCAGGAAGCTGACCAGGGCCAGGTCGAAATTGTTTTTTTCCAACAGTTTGGACAGCAGGTTGGATATACGACGGGCCAACCATTTCCCCACTATGAAAATCAGTAGGGCCCCGATAATATTGAGTGCATACGCCGAAACCCATGACCAAAGCGCGTCAACATTAATATCCATCCTCACACCTCCTCTTGATCTTCAAAATTTTAATGCCAATAAGCAATTTTTCCGTAATGACTAAAAAATTAAAAAGATTAATTCCCCAAATAAAAATAATTTTTCTATGGGATTTCTTGTGCTGCACATAACTGATTGGGATCAAACCTTGGGTAGGTCTGCCTGCCAGCCGATACGGAAACGGCTATGGCAGTTGGGGCAGATGAGATAGATGTCGGCTTTCCGGGTATTGTCCTCTACCTTGAAGGAGACATGGAATCCGTCGTTATAAGCGCAGCTTGGGCAGGTATAAATCTCGCCCTCCGGTTTGATCTTCCCTGTTTTGACCCTGGATCCCATTTCCATTGAGGATGCAGCTCCTGTTTTTACTTCTTCTCTTTGCCCTTCTTGAGATATTTTGCAATCCTGACAAACTTGGTGGGGTTGACAATCTTATCATCATAACTGATCTCGTAATGAACATGTGGGCCTGTACTTCTGCCGCTGTTGCCCACCAGGCCGATAACCTGACCCCGTTGCACAATATCACCCTTTTGCACCAGGCTTTTCTTGAGATGGGCATACTTGGTTCTGAAGCCGTTGCCATGGTCAAGCACTATATACCTGCCTTTAACTTTGTCATAGTTTTGGGTTTTGACAGTGCCGGCGCCTGTGGCCTTGACATCCGATCCCATGCGCCCCCTGATATCCACACCACGGTGATACGCTGATTTGCCATTGATGGGATCGATGCGCTTGCCGAATTTCGAAGTAAGCACGCCCGGTACAGGGGCACCTAGCGGCACATTCAGAATGGTATCCAAATATTTGTCTGTGCGAAAAATCAGTTCATCCTGGGGGCCGCCGAAAGAACTTGTAAACGGGCCACCACTATTTTCATTGCTCACCTGGATCTCAATGTCAACTCCCACACTGTCCAGTATTGACTCGATAACCTGGCTTTTCTGGTTCAAGTCCGCCACGGCGCTGTCAATGAGTTCCGCCTTTTCCTCCTGAAGAATAGACACCCTGTTTTTGAGCCAATCATTACTCATTTTTAATTGCTGCAGCTCAACGACCAGAGTATTCTCGGTCTCAATTTTTGCAAGCAGGTCCTGCAGCATTACGTTTTTCATGAAAAAGCCTATGCCTGCCAGGGTACCTAATACAAGAATAAAGAGCAGCAAAACGGGGACAGGCACACGCTTTTGCCAAAGAAACCCGAACAGTTGCCTGCATGTGTTTGTGCTGGGTTGCTGCGCACTTTGCGAGCTTTTCATTGTTGAATCACCTTGCTTATACTATACGCAAATTTATAGTTCTAATTTTTCCAATATGTTAGGCAGTGTGGCATGGAAATTAATACTGATGGGGACAGGAGTCAACTAAAAAATTGGCCTTTGGGGTCCGGGGTTCTCAATTTGTTTATCAAAATGAACAGGCTATAAAGGATTCTCTGCCCTGGCAAAAATCCTGACCGGCGCCGGATAACCTTCCACTGTCAAGGAAGGATCGGCCTTATCTATAAAATCCTCGTAGGATTCAAAAACCATCCATTCCGTACGTCGCTGTTCCTTACTCGACATGGGATGGGAAAAAAATATTTTCACTGCAGCAAACCCTGCCCTGGATAACCAGTTGGAAAGGCAGGCAGCTGTTGGCACAAAGTAGGTACCAGGCACCTTGGCATACCTTTGTTCAGGGAAAAACGCCCAAGGCTCTTTGCCAGGTATACCCTGTGATTCAACAATCAAAACTCCGCCGGGTTTCATAGCTGTCCTGATCTCCCGCAGGACTTCAACCGGAGCGGAACGGTGATAGAGAATTCCCATGAGAAAAACAACGTCAAAACTCTTCTTGAACAGGCCGATATGTTCGACCCCCAGTAGTTCACAGCATAAATTTTTATATCCGGCAAATCCATTCAGGGTCTTGAAGGTAAAATAATGCTGCAGGTATGGCTCAAAACCTATGGCCAGCTTTGGTTCATGATGGGCCATCCTGAACATGTAATAACCATTGTTGCAGCCGATATCTGCCACGATTTTACCCTGCAGGTCAGGAAGTTCCGGGAGAACCCTTTTCCATTTCCTTTCACTGCGCCATTCGGCATCAATGCCAACGCCAAAAACTTCAAAAGGCCCCTTACGCCAAGGCATAAAATCACGCAAGGCCTTATATACCTTTTCCCGGTCCTGTCCTGAAAGTTGATCCGGACCGCCTATTTTTACGACATCACCTGAAAAATCACACTGTTCAGCCCTGATATGCTGAACACTTTCATAGGGTTGACGGAAACGTTCCACCCCTTTTTTGCCCTGAGCGAGCCAATGCGCTTTCTCCTGCAAAAGAGCCTGTATCGCCTGCATATCGGCATTGGGTAAAAGATTGAAATAGGGCATATAACAAAGAAGAAGAATTATTTACAGGCAAGGATAGAAACAAAATTGAACCACTGGAAAAAGGTCGTTGTCCTGCTGAATCCAGCCTGCAGAAGCATGTCCATGTTTTCCTGGATAGAAAGAGGGATCAGCACATTTTCCAGGGCCTCACGCTTGTTGGCAATTTCCAGTTCGGAGTAGCCGCGTCTCTTTTTATACTGATGATATGAAGCCAAAAACTGCCCATTGAATTCTTTATCGCGGTTGACAACTTTTTCACTGAGTATCAGGACACCACCGGGCCGCAGCCCATTATTGATTGCCTTAAGAAACCCCGGCCTAACTGAGGGTTTGATAAACTGCAGGGTATAATTCAAAATAACCCCGCCGGCGCCAGAAAAATCAGCCCGGGTTATATCCTGCTCAATGAAAAGAATCCTGTCAGCCATGGAAAACATCGCAGCCTTGCGTAGTGCCTTATCCAGCATGGCCCGCGAATTATCCACCCCGATAAATTTGAGATCCCTGGATTCCAGCATTCTGGCCAGATAAAGAAGCGTTGTGCCTGTTGAACAGCCCAGGTCATAAACCGCATCACCTGCCAGCAATGCGCGGCCGAAGATCTCGGCTGTCATTGCAATGACCTGTTTATAGAAAGGGACTGAACGGTCAAGCATATCGTCAAAAACCTCGGCGACCCGTTCATTGAATTCAAACTTCTCTGCCGTTGTTGCTTTCGTATCGAAAATGGTGTCCCGCGCCATAGAAATTTTCCCTGACCTGCAACTTGCATTCATCAATCAGATGATGCAGTCCCTTCTGACTGCATCATCTGATGGGATAACGCTTATGCCGGCAACTTGATCCTGTGCTCATCCTTCCGATCAGGGTTCTCCCGGAAAACCAGGAAGGTTTTGCCTATAACCTGGACTATTTCGGAGCCGGTCCTCTGAGCTATGACTTCAGCTGCCTCCATCCGCTCCAGAAGGCAACCATTGCCTATCTTTACCTTTATCAATTCATGGGCGCCAAGCACTGCATCCGCAGCATTGATGACATTGTCGGTTATTCCGCCACGGCCCAGCATGACAAGGGGCTTTAAATGATGTCCCAGGCTTCTCAGGTAACGCATCTGTTTGCCTGTCCGTTTTTTGTGTTCCAGCTTTGTTTTCATAAATTTCTTAAAGTCTTTTTCCTTCATTGTTCTTGCAAGGCTGATTCCATGCCCCGATGTATGTTAAATGATTTCGTAATTTTCTGATGAATATCTGTCCATCTCCCTAGAAGCATGCGCTGGACCGGTTTTTCTCCTGTAAATTTATGCTGCTACTTTGCCCTGTTGCCGACCGCGAGATTTATCATGGCTGTATCAGGTTTGAAATGATTTCAACGCCACCAATCCAGGTACCGATCATACTTCCAAAGCCCGGCAACAGAAACGCTAGAAATACGCGCAAAAGTTTATTTTTCCACCAGCCGGCAAATGTGCCCATATCCTCGGTTACTGTCTCAAACTCCCGCACTACCGGAGGCCTTACCAGAACCTGCACAAAGGCTGTAACATAACCGGCGCCAATGACAGGGGTCAGGCTGGTTACAGGGGCAGCAGCAAAGGCACTGGCTATGGTTAGCGGATGAGCCCAGGCCAGCATGGCGCCAATGGCCGAGGGAATACCATTGGCCAGGACCCAGTAGAGCAGATTGGCTCCGGCAGCGGTCCCGCCTTTTTGAAGGCCTATAGCGATGAGCGAGCCGATTATCAGCAAAGGAATAGCCCAGCCCAGGGCTTTCAATGAAGAAGAGACCGGGGGAAAGGTACTGATTGAGTGCATAACACTGCTATGGTCTTCCCCTATCCTTTTTTTGATACCCTCCACATGCCCGGCTCCGACAACTGCCACCAGTTTCCTTCCGGATGACATCTTGATTTTTTCCGCCAGGTATATGTCCCGTTCGTCTATCAGCACCTTTTTCAACTCAGGCATAGCCGCACCCAACTCGGACATCAACTCTGACAATACATCCTTTTTTTTGAGTTCCTCAAGTTTTTCCTCGGTGATTTCAGTCTTGTCAAAAAGACTCAGCAGAAGGGTAACCAGCAGATACCCTTTTTTAAAGAAAGAAGTTTCATGCCAGGCCCGGCGCAGCGTTACCCTGACATCCCGGTCACATAACGCGACCGGAATGGAATGTTTATCAGCCTCGCGGACGGCTTCCAGGAGTTCTGCTCCCGGCATGACTCCCAGCTGCATACCCAGTTTCTTCTGGTAGGAGGAAAGGATCAGGTTGACAAGCAAGGTAGACAACTGCTTGTTCCTGATTATTTCTTTCAGGTCAAGGGATTCCCAGCGTTTTCTACCGGAAAGCGCCTCATAGCGTTTGTCATCAAGTTCTACACATACACAATCGGGCTTCTCGGCGGCAATCACTTGCCGTACCAGGTCAACTGATCCCCGTGACACATGCGCTGTACCCACCAGAAGTATTTCCCTTTCGCCGAGGGTGAGGTGTTCGACGTCATCAGAGTAGACATGGTTAACGTCTCCCTGTTCTTTTATTTGATGAACATTCCCTGTCATGATCTTTTCAGCGCCCGCTTTCCATACGGCTTGAATTCGAAGTTTATATTCCCCAAGGAGGTACTAAAAGAAGAATCCTGCAAGGGTGCTTACCAGCAGTAAAATTTGCTGGCGCCTTTACTTAATACTGTTCATATATAAAAAAAAACACGCTGCGCTGTGCATGCGCAAGCCGCTGCAGGGGGGGCAATTATCCCTTTAATGCCTGGTATTCAGTAACACCGTTAAAAAATGTTTCCCATCCTGCAAATATGTCTCTCTATACCTAATCGCCCAAAAAAACAAGCACAGGAGTTAAGATTTAATTGATCTTGTGCAGCAGTACACCATAAGCACTTGCTGAATGAAATCCAATAATCAGTTAAAATATATACAAATGGGGGGCAAAAGATACTTCAGGAGGCACTCAACGGGGGGAGGATTTTTTTTTATCCTTGCAACAAAATCATCCACCGCTGGCAAGTTTTAAGAGCAGGCGGTTGCCTGGATATATTGTGTTGCCCTTCAGATTATTCCATCTCTTTATCTCTTCCGGGGATATCTTGTGCATTCTCGCAATGGTCCACAATGAATCACCGTTGCGGACCTGGTAAAAGGTATCAAGCATAGGCGCTTCTGCATCTGCAACCCTGAGTAATAACTGATCGCCGGGATGGATCATATTGCTAGGAAGATTATTCCATCTCTTTATCTCTGTTGCTGAAATCCTGTATTTTCTGGCAATGTCCCAAAGCGAATCACCGCTGCGGACGAGATAGTAAAATTCTGATCCGGTCGGTTGAGAGTTTGCCACCAGAAGGCGGTCACCGGGATGAATGATATTTGTAGCCAGACCGTTAAGCTGTCGCAATTCTTTTGAATCCAGATCAAACTGCCGGGCAATTTTCCAGAGGGAATCTCCTTCCTTTACCAGGTAGTATTGGCCTGAGTCATCACTGTCAAGATTGTTCTGTGGTGCGACAGGCTTACCCTGAACCTGCTGCGGCTTTGTATCATTCTGCACAACTTCTTTTTTGCGCTCTGAAGTTAATTTTTTCACCTGGTTACCGTCGGCAGCACCCCCCGCAACTCTGTTCTCGCTGCTCTGCACATAAAAAATAAGCTGTTGCCCGGCCCGTATCCGGCTGATATCAATTATATCATTCCAGGCAGCAATCAAGTACACCGGGACACTGTAAAGCCTGGACAGATGTGATACTGTTTCACCCGGACGCACTTTGTGCAAAATAAAATTGCCCCCCACAGCCTCTGCTGCCATATATCCCTTCGCCACACTTCCTTCCGGCAGCATTTGATACGCGGTGGTCTGGTAAGGAATACGCAGCCGCTGTCCAGCCTGTAATCCTGAAGATTTCAGCTTGTTTGATTTCAGAACCACGGTTTTGGTCAGTCCGTATTTCCTGCAGACTCGATCCAATGTCTCTCCCTTTCTGACAGTATGGGTCTTGAATCCGGTTGTCACAACAGCCTGTACGCGGGGCAGATTTTTTTCGACCTGTTCTTTCTTGCCTACCGGGACTTTAAATGGATAGGAAGCCTTATCAGGTGGGGTAAACTCTTTACGCAGTTCGTTGTTATATCTTTTCAGGACCGCCGATTCCATGTCACCGGCCAGTGCCACTGCCTTAAAAGCGGTCCAGCGCGGCACTTCCACTGTTTCGTATGCCAGGGGCGGTTCATACTCAATATTAGCGAAACCATACTTTTCCGGTTCCCTGGCAATCAAGATTGCAGCTATGAGCTTAGGAACATATCGTTTTGTTTCCAGCTTCAGATAATTACCCTGGGCTATTTCCCAAAAATCAGTGGTGTTGTATTTCTTAATGGCTTTTCTGATTTTACCCTCACCGGCATTATAGGCCGCAACTGCGAGATACCAGGAGCCAAACTCACTGTATAGGTCTTCAAGGTATGAAACCGCCGCCTGGGTCGACTTGACCGGGTCGCGCCGTTCATCGACATACGTATTGATTTCGAGGCCATAATTAATGCCGGTGCTTTTAATGAACTGCCAGAGGCCTACTGCCCTGGCCCGTGAGTAAGCCCTCTCATTATAGCCGCTTTCAATCATGGCCAGATAGGCGAGATCCTCAGGCAAGCCGGCTTCTCCAAGTCGTTCCTGTATGATGGGGAGAAAGCGCCCGGACCTGGAAAGCCAGACTGCAAAGCTGTTGTGGTGCTTGCCCATAAAAAAATCCAGATAATACTGAACCTGTCGATTGAGTGTTACCGGGAAAGCATACTCCACAACGTCATCGGAATATGTATCTGCGGGAATTCCCTGCTCCCATTCGCCAAGAAGCTCGAGTTCCTGCAGTTCCTGATCCTTTGTCTGCTCAGGTTCCGGCTCAACATCGCCCTGCAGCCTGCCTTCCTCCTCTGTGCTGCTCAATAAGGGCGAATAATCGCCGGAGGGGCCCCAGTTAAAATCAGGACTTTGCTCGACAGCAACAATTCTCTGCGCATGGTGCTCCCTGTCAAGATCTCCGGTTTTTACCGGAGCACAGGCAGCTAACACTACAAAGCAGCAGGAGGTGGTAAGGATTTTATAAATGATTGGCCTGGTAATACTCATGCATATCCTTGGAAAAGGTTTTCCGGGTGTTATTCTTCCCACAATTCATGAAATTTGCAAAAAACATGCCGATTCTAATTAAAACAATTAAAACTTTATGCTGATTACTATCATGATATCTGGGAAAGCATGAGCCGGCTTGGTATGGTTTCCTTTTGAAACAATATTTTAGAGAAAAAACACCCAGATAGAAATTGCACTAATTACCATGAAATTCCTTGCTGCTGCAACAAAAAACAAGTCAGAGCTTGAATTTAGAAAACTTTTAGTGGAAAATACAGCCTCCTGTTTCGGCAAAAAGCCAAAGGGTAAAGCAAAGAAGCTGTTTTGTTCATAAGAAAACGGTGGTTTTTCTGTTTTCGTTTTCTTATTTAATTACAACATGTTATATTGTGCTGCGTTACATTGTATTGACCCATCAGGGTGCCAGTGAAGACCGATACTAAACATATGCTTAAAAAACTTTTTTATGCTACTGCAGTTTTAAGTGGACTGACAATTATTGTCAGCTTGTGTGCCTTTTTCTGGCTCGTTGTCTTTTCTCCTGGCGAACAGGTCAAACAGAAGAATATAGAAAAAATTCTTTCCATGGAAAGCCCGGTCTATTACAGCGATGGCCAGAACAAAATCGGGGTTTATTTCCAGGAAGCCCATAGGCAATATATCCAATATGATGAGATTCCCGAAGCTTTTATCGACGCCATTATCGCGGCTGAAGACAATAACTTCTTCAAACATTTTGGCGTTGACATACCGGGAGTGATGCGGGCCATGCTGGCAAACATCAAGGCCGGAAAAATTGTCCAGGGCGGCAGCACCATCACCCAGCAGACCGCCAAAAACCTTTTCAAAAGAAAAGACCGTTCCCTGAAATCTAAACTGACTGAACTGCTACAAACCCTCAGGCTTGAGTACCATTACCCGAAAGAAAAAATAATGGAATTTTATGCCAACCAGTTCTATGTCAGCGGCAACGGCCATGGCCTGGGCGTAGCAGCGCAATATTATTTTGATAAGACCGTTGCAGAGATGAACACCCTGGAATGCGTTTTTATCGCAGGCTCTGTCCAAAGACCTAATTACTATAATCCCTTTATCAAGGGTGATGAAGAAATGGCCGACCTGGCTATCAAGCGGGCAAAACAGCGTTCCGCTTATGTCCTGGGGCAGATGCTAAAGCTTGGCATGATCTCGCGTGGCGCATATGAAGACTATATGGAGCAGGAAATTGCCTTTAAACAGGGACAGATGTTCTTTCCGCTTAATACGCTGATGGATTTTGTCAAGAAAGGCCTTTCTGCCCCCGAGGTGGAAGAAGCGCTGGCAGCCCACGGCATTGATAATATCGCTACTTCTGGCGTAAGAATTTACACCACAGTTGAAAAGGAATTACAGGATCAGGCTTTTTACGGCCTGCGCAAAGAATTGTCCCGGCTGAGCATTCGCCTGAAAGGCTATATGCATGAAGAGCTGCAACAATACTATGAGGGTTTGGTGCAGGCCGGAGACCGGGACCTGCATGATGGTGCCTTTTTCTTTGGCACTGTTGCCGCCATCGATATCTCTGCCAACCCATTGATAACCGTTTCCCTTGGAAAACCTGACTCCATAAAGAATCTTACAGGTACAGTCGATCGTCCAGGTTTACTGCCGGTTGTTGATTCCCTCGTCAAATGGGAAAAAAATCGCTGGACTGAACCCGGTGAGCAGGACCTGCAAAAATTTCTAAAAGGATTCAAAGTCGGGGATAAGATTTTCGTAAGTGTACGTCAAATTGACCGGAGCAATAACTCTATACTGCTTGACCTGGAAAAATATCCTGAAATCCAGGGCGGCCTGATAGGTCTCAGGGATGGAACTATCCGGTTTATGGTGGGAGGGATGGAGAACCGTTTCTTCAACCGGGCAGTCTCTGCCAAACGCCCCATGGGTTCCGCAATCAAACCCCTTGTCTATACTGCAGCTATACAGCTAGGCTGGGACAGCATTGATGAACTAGACAACGACAGAAACCTGTTTGTCTACCAGAAGCAGGCTTATTTCCCGAGACCAGACCATGACAGCCCGCATAAGCAGGTGTCTATGAGCTGGGCAGGTGTCCATTCTGAAAATGTGGCTACGGTCTGGCTCCTGTACCACCTGTGTGATCAGCTCACACCGGCCCAGTTCAAGGAACTTATCTCCCACCTTGACCTGAGCCCGCGCGATGATGAGTCACATGCCGGCTACAGGCAGCGTCTGCGCGACACTCTCGGGATCCTGGTGGACAAGGAACAAATCTACCGTGCAGCATTCAGACAGGCTGTTATTAACCTTGAAGCCGACCTGATCTTCAGCGGCAGACTCGACGAATACCAGTACCTGAAGAAAATGCAATATGGTGCTGATTTTGAGATTTTCCTTGAAGAGATTGAAAATCTTGAAGGGCCCGAATACGTTGAGGAAACAAGGCGCCAACGCCAGATTGATGCAGAAAAAAATATCCGGCAACAGATCCTCAAAAACAATTATCTCCATCATATAAAACTATCGCAGGAACTCGACTTCCTGCGGGCCAGTCTTTCCGGCAAACTGCAGTTGAGCAGAACCGCAGCGCCGGAGATGTTCCTTGGCCGTTTTTACCATGACAGGTTCAATGACATATTTATCTATGCCAGCGCGCCTGTTGAAGATGCTTCCTGGCAGATGCTCAGCCCCGCGGACATCCAGAAAGAATTGCGCCCCCTGTCATTTGCACGGTTCAGGAAAAATTTCCAGGATAATTTCTGGAACAATATCCTCCTTGAAGGCAAAGTCAGCCTGTCAACATTGGAGACACTCAATAAAGCCGTACAGGCAGAATCCGAATATCTCTCTTCTCTCCCCCCATACAGTTTCGAGGTCCTGTCACTCATCCCAGATTTTCGTGTTCTGGCAGGGCTGCGTTACGTGACAGCGTTGGGCAGGGCTTTCAATATCAAGAGTGAACTGGAGCCCGTCCTGTCATTTCCCTTGGGTTCAAATGTTATTTCACTCCTCGAAACGGCCAGAATCTACCAGGCTATAACAATGGGCCATATAACTTTGAGCAGCTCGGATAACAGTATTGATGAACTTGCAATTATTGACCGCATAGAAAATGCTGAAGGCGAAACCATCTTTGAGCCGGTGAGAAAAAATATCAAAGTCGTTGATGCCAGGACAAATTTAGCGCTGAGTGACATATTAGAAAATGTAGTAAAATTAGGGACAGGACGTTACGCACATGCAAATGTCCGGCTCCACAGTCGCGATCCTGAAATTGAGCGGCAGCTCAAACAGTTTAACCTGCCTGTTCCCATCATGGGAAAAACAGGGACTGCAAACCGCTTCACAAATTCTGCTTTTGCAGGTGTGATTCCCGGTCCCGACAGTGGGCAGAACGGATTTGCAACAAAAAACGGCTATACTGTTGCAGCCTATGTCGGCTTTGACAACAATGATCCCATGGTCCGGAATAACACGCACATCACCGGTGCCAGTGGTGCCCTCCCGGTCTGGACCAGAATGGCGAACAGCATTCTTCTTGAAAAAGAATTCGGCGCCGAATTGGACCTTGTTGACCTGGCCTTTTCCTTTGATCCTATCACCGGCCAGACAGGTTTACGCTTGATCCAGCCCGACCTCGAACAGAAAAGCATCCCGGTTAACAGAGGCAACGGCTTGCCTGTCCGGGCTCAATATGGCAGTACCGACTCTGCCAATTCCACAAATGCCAAAGTTTTGAGCTTCGGCACCATCCTTCCAAGCGGTGAAGTCAAGCCGAACCGGACCTTTCAGCCTTTCTGGAGCAATTGATTGTTCCCGAACTTCTTCCATTCGTGAACTTTGCGCATACGCCCCCCAAGCCTCCTCCTCTTTAACCATAATTAGTCTCTGCAAAAAGTCTCAGCGCAAGTCTTAATTCTTGCATAATTGACAAATTCTGTTTTATTGCTAAGGCTTGACAATTTTAAGAACATTGAACCCCGAAGGGAACAGGTAACGTGGGTTCATCTTCTTCATATCAAAATAAACTGCAGGATAACGTATGCTGCCTCCCAAAGCTTTCAAGCTCATTATTGTATCGATCTTCCT
>Ga0102955_1000029_pt1 | contig 27584 bp, 17 predicted proteins | sample SalPonF2_A_D1_MG_FD_78512 | JGI IMG/M metagenome (GOLD analysis project Ga0102955, IMG submission 78512) | Salt pond soil microbial communities from South San Francisco under conditions of wetland restoration - Salt Pond MetaG SF2_A_D1_MG ... | reverse complement strand
CAATTCTGCCAAAATTTACCTCAAAATCACCTCGCGATTTAGTCTTAGTAATAAATGGAATTTTATTTGAAATCAGGTGGTTAATTAGGTATAGAAAAAATTGACAGAGGGCGAAACACCAGTTTTTTGCCAGGGCTTTGTAAGATATCCATACTTTTGGCAGGGAAAAAACAAATGCATTTTTGCTGTAATAGCCTGAAATACAGGATATAGTGACAGGCGACAAAAACTGCATTTCTGCAGCTTTTCAACCTCTATATGGGATATAACTTTAAAAACGACAGATAATAAATTGTTATGAATAGGAGAAATACAAATTGGATTTAGGCAATATTACTTTGGTAGCCAGGTGGGTCGGAATAGGATTGATAGTTCTCACTTGGATTCAAGTCATCCCTTTAACTTTAGGCTGGGTCGGTTTTGGTATGGCGGCCATTTCCTTTGTTTTGGAGACGATATATAAAAAAAACCTGCCTCCTTCAAGCAAAGGTGGCAATCCTGGGTAACAAACTGCTCCTAATTACATAGATTAAAAACTATTCATAACAAATCACTGAACCTGACGGGAAGAAACAGGCGTGGCGGACGGAGATGCTTCCGGCCCGCCAAGTGAGCTCAAGCGTTATCCTTCAACATTAATAGAAAAACCCAATCAGGAGCCAAGGATGGATCCGGGGATATGCAGGTAGCAATTTAACCTGAATACCGCATTTTCCCTGTTCGCCAGGAAACACAGATAAGCGGTTCCGCCCTCATCCAACAAGCCGATCTCCTGCATCAATTCTTCAGAAAAAGGGACAAAAACCCCTTGTTTGAAAAACTCATCCCTGCCTTTGTAATCGTAAATTCCATCCCAGTTCTGCGGCATCTGTTTCCAGAGTTTTTTCTTATGTATTGGGAGCGGCTCCTGCTCAAGGTGGTCCGGCAGAAAACGGTGACCGCAGCGCAACCAGTCGAAAATGAGCAGTTCCTTGACCAAACCCTTATCAGCCCGCCCCCCGGTCAATTCCAGCAAAAGAGAACTCATTAACTCCTGGGTGCCGGCCAGGTCAAAAAAATTCTTCTCCTTACAGAGGGTTAAAAGCGCTTCGAAAAATGAAAAGATGTCCTCATCGGTTCTGCGCAGATAATTCCAGAAACTTCTGAAAAAGCGATTGTTGAAAAATCTTTCCACGCACTCACCAAACCAGAACAGTTCCTCCAGTTCATTTCTATGAAGCCATCTGTTTGCCAATATCTCATAAGGCGGGCTCTTGCATACCACCAAACCATAGGCTTCAACTTCTTTGCTGATAGGCGTATCGGGCAGCACTTTCAGGAGCCCCATCTGAATGTAATGCGGTCCGAGCCTGAATACATCCCGAAAAGACCGGGCAAAAGACTCCCTGTCATCATGCGGCAGGCCCAAAATAAGATCCAGGTGTATATGGATACTCTCCAGGGAAACGAGCTTACCCACATTTGGCTCAAGCTTTGCCAGGTCGCATTTCCTGTTGATGGCTTCCAGGGTTTGTGGATTTGTCGACTGGATACCGAGTTCAAATTGAAAACGGCCAGGACCGACATGTTTCAGAAATTCGAACATTTCCTCAGTAAAGCGGTCCGGCGCCATCTCGAAATGAAACAGCGTTTCCCCGGGATGTTCTACCAGGAAACGCCAGATATCCAGGGCCCTTTCCGGCAGGTCATTAAAGGTCCGGTCCACAAACCGGATAACTTTTGGGCTGCAGGCCAATATCTTTTTGATTTCCGCCTGCACCTGAGAAACAGGGAGATGCCTAACTCCTTTTCCAGATGCAGATAAACAGTAAGTACAGCCAAAGGGACAGCCCCGCGATGATTCATAATAGACATGCCTGTTCTTAAGCGGGCCGGAAAAATCATCCTGCCTGTATGGACTTTTGAAAGTTTCCATCTTTGCACATCCATATTTTTTCTGCAGATTCTTGTCTGACAGTTCCTGGTAAAATAATTTCTCAATGCCCTCAATTTCCCCCTCCACAAGCGTACAAAGTCGGGAGACCTCCGGATCCAGGTCACGGGCCAGGGCGCCTGCCTGCGGCCCACCTAAAATAATCGGCGTGCCTGGAAGGAGTCCTACCAGGTCCACGACCAGGCGTTGTATATATATACTGTTCCAGATATAGACAGAAAAAAAGAGTGCCGCCGGCTCGCCGGACCCAATATCCCGCAATGTGGGGTAATACGGATCATTGATGGTATATTGCTTGATTTCAGGGTGACAATCCGGCAGGTTGTCCTCCAGTGCGGCCCTGACATAAAAGAGCGCCAGGCAGGAGTGGGTAAAACGTGCATTGAAGGCGATCAGTTTGTAGAGCATAGGATTCGAGCGGTTACGAGATAACGGCGGTACGGGTTCATGGATACATGAGTAAATCTGTCAGCTATCAGCGGTCAGCAAAATGTGAGAGATAAATAAATTCTAAGCTGCTTCTAACTTTAGAATACTTTTGTCTTCATAGGTCTCAAGTCTTGGTATGCTTTGTTACCCGACACACTGACGACGATTGACCAGCACTTGCAACTTTGAATATTTTATTTTTTCTTCTTACCGATTCAGGGAATGGCTTTGCTTTTCGCCTGAGCATGTTTAGTATATTAGTGAATTGGAAATCCTTTTTCTTCATTAATTCTGCAACAGGGACGAACATGAATGTAAAACATATGCAACGATTTTGTTATGTAATTTTACTGGCACACTTCTTAAACATAGGATTTAGTAACCCCCTGCCTGCAGAGGCCGGCCGCCTTACCGCCCCGGTGCATTATATCTCTATGGAATTTGACCTGCAGTCCAATAGTCTCACGGCAACCTCCCGCATCGAGCTGCCGGCTGGTCTTAACCTTCACCTCAGCATGTCCCATCTGAATGTGTCCCGGATCATTATCAACGGTCAACCGGCAGAAGCGGGCCCGGGTAATGATGCTCTTGATATTCCCTCATCTTCAGGCGAGCAGGAGATTGTGCTCACCTATAGCAAAGAAATACCTCCTGATTCAACGACGGGCAACATGATCAGCCAAGCAGGCATAACACTTATTGGCAACTGGTATCCTGTTGCCGACCAGGACATGCTCTTCAAGTTAACTGCCCACATACCCATTGCATTTGAGGCCATCTCAGAAGCCGACGAGATTATTGCCTTTCTGATCAATGATAAAAAACAGGTTACATTTCGTTTTCCGCACCCTCTGTTCAGCATTAACTTTATTGCCGGCCCATATGCTGTCAGCCAGGAGCATTTTGGCGAAGAAAAAATCCTGGCGGCCTATTTTTTCCCCGAAGACGCGGAACTGGCAGCCGGATACCTTGCAAAGGCAAAACAATATTTGGAACGGTATGAAGAAATGCTGGGGCCCTATCCTTATAACCGCTTTTCTATTGTGGAGAACAGGTTGCCCACCGGCTTTGCCATGCCCACCTTTACGCTGCTCGGCCAATCTGTCGTCAGGCTTCCCTTTATTGTTGATACCTCCCTGGGCCATGAAGTCCTGCATTCCTGGTTTGGCAACGGGGTTCACATGTCTCCCCAGGAAGGCAACTGGGTAGAGGGCTTGACTACCTACCTGGCTGATCAGACGTTTGCAGCTGACGCCGGCAGGGATACTGCCTACAGAAAAGAACAACTTGTTAAATACCAAAGCTTTGTCAGACCTGATATGGATCTTGTTCTGCGCCATTTCAGCAATGTTGGCCATGGAGACATGAAGGGGCAGCCTACCCGTGCTGTCGGCTATAATAAATCCTCCATGTTTTTTCATATGCTGCGCAATAAACTCGGCTCGGATGTCTTCACGGCCTCTCTGCAGGATTTCTTCAAACGATCGAAGTTCAAGACTGCCGGCTGGTCTGATCTGCAAACCAGCTTCGAAAGTGTTTCAGGCATGGATCTCGAATCCTTTTTTACACAATGGCTTGACAGAAATGATGTCCCGGTTCTTGCAGTGCAGCAGCCTGAAATATTAAACAAGGACGGCTATCCGGTTATTCATTTCAACATTGTCCAACACAATGATACTCCTTATATGTTGGAGGTGCCGGTCGTTATTAAAACCGCGGCAGAAGAAATCCACAAAACGCTTTCTGTCTCCGAGCCTCTGACTCCTTTTGAAATCCCTCTCGCATCTGTACCCCGCACCCTTGTTATTGACCCGGATTACGATCTCATGCGCCAACTGGCCCCCTCTGAGCTGCCGCCGACATGGTCTCAATTTTTGGGCACAGCAAACAAGGTGGTTGTTCTGCCGGATGAGAAATATCGCGCTCTGTACAAATCCCTATTGGATGACCTTGAGGAATCTGCGATACAGGTCTTGTTGCAGAATGAGGTCACCGACAATGATCTGGCTGAAAACTCCGTGCTTTTTCTTGGAACTGATGGGAGCTTGAGCCGATCCCTTTTTGCACACCCGGATCATCCGGAAGAGGGTTTTACTCTGGATGTCAGGCCCAACCCTTTGAACCCGTCCCAGGTTGCTGTACTTATCTCTGCTGCAAACACCGAACAGGTGGAGATGGCGGCCAGAAAGCTTCGTCATTATGGGAAATACAGTTTCCTCTCTTTTAAGAACGGCCGGCTCCAGGATAAAAATATCGCTGAGACTGATTCCGGCCTCATGATCGAGCTGCTCAGCTTGCCTTCCGGCATCGAAACAAGCAAGTCTCAAACATTCGACGATATCATTACCAGGTTATTGCATTACCAGGTGATATATATAGGGGAAACCCACACAAATTATGAGGACCACCAACTGCAACTGGAAATTATCCGGGCCCTGTATGAAGATGATTCACGCCTGGCCATCGGCATGGAAATGTTCACCAGGCCAAATCAATCAGTTATCGACCGATACCTGTCCGGTGAGCTTGATGAAAAATCCTTTCTCAAGGAGTCGCATTATTTCAAGACCTGGCGTTTTGATTATCGGTTGTACAGGGATATAATAAATTTTGCCAAACATAATAACCTGGCGATCATTGCCTTGAATTTGGAAAAAGATATTGTCAACCGGGTCTTCAAAGCCGGGGGCCCGAACAGCTTGGACGATGAGGAGGCAAGCCTCTTGCCTGCCGACAGAAAGCTTGATGAGCCCGGCTACCGGCAGAGAATAAAGACAGCCTTTATGATGCATGCGGGCCAGGGGCAGAATGGAGATTTCAGCGGTTTTTTGCAGGCGCAGGCCTTGTGGGATGAAACCATGGCCGAGACTATTGTCGAATACCTGGAAACCCACCCGGGTGAGCGCATGGTAGTCATTGCCGGTAAGGGCCATGTAGACAGGATAAACGCCATTCCACCACGGGTAGCCCGCCGCCTGGAGGTTTCCCAGGTTGTTGCAATAAACAGCATCGGCTCGCCATCAGATTCAAAAACTGCTGATTTTGTCTTTTTCTCTCCACCGGCAAGCCTTTCCGCCTTCCCCGTTCTGGGCGTCATGCTTGAAGATACTGAAAATGAAGAAGGCGTTCTGGTTACGGCGCTCAATCCCCAAGGTCAAGCAATGGAAGCAGGCATGAGGGAAAAAGACATTATCCTGGCCATTGATGACCAACCGGTCAATGATGTGGAGGATGTAAAAATTGAGATGCTTTACAAGGAAAAAAGCGCTTCGGTCATGGTGCGCACCAGGCGCAGGGCTTTTCTCTTTGGTGATAAAGAACTGGATATTGAAGTGCCATTGAAAAGTGCAGAAAAAACGCACAATATGTAAAGAAATCAATCCGCCAGCTTAATAGCTTCTGCCAGCCGCACGGCCTGGACTGTCTTTTCCACATCATGGACCCGCAGGACCGACACACCTTGTTGCGCGCAAAGCGCCGAGATCGCAGCAGTTGCCACATCCCTTGCATGCAATTCTGCACCTAGCAGCTTACCTATAAATGATTTCCGCGAATGACCTACCAGAACGGGGCAGCCGAGATCGGCAAATTCAGCCACCCGTTTCAGAATGGACAGATTATGACCGACAGTCTTACCAAATCCGATTCCAGGATCAATAATGAACCGATTCCGGGAAACTCCATTTTCCTCAGCCCATGCCAGTCTCTCTTCAAAAAAATCCTTGATCTCAGATACGACATCATCATAGTGGGGATCAACCTGCATGTCAGAAGGGGTACCCTGCATATGCATTATGACGACCGGAACTTCTGTTTCCCTGACCAGGGAGAGCATCTCCGGGTCAAAACGCAGAGCACTGATATCATTTATAATATCTGCTCCTTCTGCCAGGGCCTTACGGGCCACTTCCGCCTTTGTCGTGTCAATGGATATCGGGATTGCAGAGACTTGCCGGATCAGACGAATTGCGGGCAGGATCCTGCCGCATTCGTCTGCTATGGACACCGGTTCGGCAAAAGGACGGGTTGATTCGCCACCTACATCAATGATGTCAGCACCGGCTTGCACCATTGCTGCAACTTGCTTGGCAATGTTGTCAGCGTCAAAAAAGCGTCCGCCGTCTGAAAAGGAATCCGGAGTAACATTAAGGATCCCCATGACCAGAACTTTGGAGCCGAAATCAAGGTGCATGGTTTTAGCGTATTGTCTTGGAAGATAACTTTGCCCGGAATCCTATTGATCGGAGCCGGTTTCAGCGCTTCCACTTTCTGCAGGCCCATCCTCAACCTGCGGCTTTTCAGCAGGCTGACTCTCCTTTTCGGCCTTGGAGTCCGACTTGACATCCTCAATGATGTTCTTGATATCATCCAGCACAATGGTCTCTCTTTCCAGCAGGGCATTTGCCATGCCATTGAGAACCTGGAGATTGTCGGCCAGAAGCTTTTGTGCCGTTGCATTGGCTGACTCCACCAACACTTTTACTTCCTTGTCAATACGGATGGCGGTATCTTCACTGTAATCGCGGTGCTGGGCGATCTCCCGGCCGAGGAATATCTGTTCTTCCTTTTTGCCGTAGGTCAGGGGCCCCATATCACTCATGCCCCATTCGCAGACCATCTTTCTGGCCAGGGTGGTGGCCTGTTCAATATCATTGCCTGCCCCGGTTGTTATATCGTCAAAAACCAGACTTTCTGCTGCCCTGCCGCCCAGAAGGATACATATCCTGTTTATCAGATAGCCTTTCGAGTGCGTATGCTTTTCCTCGATGGGAAGCTGCTGGGTGAGTCCAAGTGCACGGCCCCGGGGAATAATGGTGACCTTGTGGATCGGGTCCGTATCGGGCAGCATGATGGCAACCAGGGCATGCCCTGCCTCATGGTAGGCAGTGATTTTTTTCTCCTTATCGGTAATGATCATGCTGCGCCGCTCTGCACCCATCATGACCTTATCCTTGGCCAGTTCAAGATGCTGCATGGTGACCTTGTCATTGTTACCGCGAGCTGCCAGCAAAGCTGCCTCATTCACCATGTTTTCAAGATCTGCGCCGGTAAAGCCAGGTGTCCCCCTGGCAATGACCTGCCAGTCAATATTATCGGCCACAGCTGTTTTACGGCCATATACCTCGAGGATTTTTTCACGCCCTTTAACATCAGGGATGGGCACAATAACCTGCCTGTCAAAGCGGCCTGGACGCAGCAGGGCCGGATCAAGTACATCCGGTCTGTTCGTTGCCGCGACAATAATGACACCCTCGCTGGACTCAAACCCGTCCATTTCAACCAGAAGCTGGTTCAGGGTCTGCTCGCGTTCGTCATGACCCCCGCCCAGACCTGCGCCGCGATGCCTCCCCACTGCATCAATCTCATCTATAAAAATAATGCAGGGCGCATTTTTCTTGCCCTGGACAAAAAGATCACGGACCCTTGACGCGCCTACACCCACAAACATCTCAACAAAATCAGAGCCGCTGATGGTAAAGAAAGGGACCTCAGCCTCGCCAGCTATGGCCTTTGCCAGGAGTGTCTTCCCTGTACCAGGGGCCCCGGCAAGAAGCACACCCTTCGGTATCCTGCCTCCAAGGCGGGTAAATTTCTTCGGGTCCTTCAGAAAATCAATAATTTCAGAAAGTTCTTCCTTGGCTTCTTCAATACCGGCCACATCTTTAAAGGTGACCTTCGTTTCCCCTTTTTCCATGAGCCGGGCCCGCGTTTTGCCAAAAGAAAGGGCACCTTTGCCACCCATCTGCATCTGCCGCATGAAAAATATCCAGACCCCGATAAGGAGCAGCATGGGGAACCAGGAAACCAGGATGGTTACATACCAGGGCGTATCTTCCTTCTGCTTGACCGATATGTCTACGCCGTTTTTGCGCAGCATCGGGATAAGTTCAGAGTCGTCAGGTGATATTGTACGAAAATCATTGCCACCCCTGAGAGTTCCCATGATCTGATCGCCTTCAATAGAAACCTTGGTTATGGCACCGGACTCGACGCTATTGATAAAATCGCTGTAGGAAATATCTACATGCTGGAGCTGCGGCTTGTTGAACAGGTTGAATAGGAGAATCATGGTCAAGCCGATCACCAGCCACATGCTCAGGTTTTTGTAAAATGTGTTCAAAATTTAGCCCTCATTGCAAGACAATACGACTTTCGGCTGTATCACCGGGTTCATTGTTTAGTAAAAATTTATGTATATAAGCTTTCAAATAAAGCAATTTGCGAATAAATAACCACAATTAAAGATAAGTTCAGACTCGCGAAATGTCCAGTCCCTTTTCCTGATAGCTGCCGGTTTAAAAATATTCCTGGATTGCCTTTACCTGTATTTCTTTTTCACACACCGTCTCCAGGGCCTGCACCATTGACAGCGCACCGCTGGTGGTGGTGGTATAAGGCAGATGATAATCAAGGGCGCTCCTGCGGATGGTATAGGAATCCTCGGTGGTCCTTGAGCCCATTGAGGTATTTATGATCCAATGAATCTGGTTGTCCCGCACCTTGTCCAACAGATGCGGCCGGCCCTGGGATATCTTATTCACCATGGTACATTCCACGTTGTGTTCTGCTAAATAAGCAGCTGTACCGCTGGTCGCAAGTATGGAAAATCCCAGGTCCAACAGGCGCCGGGCCAGGGGGAGAACAGCAGGTTTATCGGCATCCCGCACACTGATAAGCACATTTCCCTGGGTTGGCAATTTCTGACCTGCTGCCAGCTGTGACTTGGCAAAGGCAATCCCCACGGAACTGTCAAGGCCCATGACTTCTCCGGTTGATTTCATTTCAGGACTCAACAGGGTATCAACATTGGCAAAACGATCAAATGGGAAAACCGCCTCTTTAACAGCCCAGTGGCTCACCTCGATCTCTTTTATCAATCCGAGGTCTGCCAGTTTCATGCCCATCATTACCTTGGTGGCAAGTTTTGCCAAAGGCACACCTGTTGCCTTGCTGACAAAAGGTACAGTCCTGGAGGCCCTTGGGTTCACTTCCAGTATATAGAGCTCGTTATCCTTGACCGCGAATTGAACATTCATCAGGCCGATTACATTTAATTCCTGGGCCATGGCCCTTGAGGCCTCTTTGATCTCCTCTATCATCTCAGGCGATAAGGAATAGGGTGGCAGGACACAGGCAGAATCTCCTGAATGGATGCCCGCCTCCTCTATATGCTCCATGATGCCGCCTATAATGGTAACCTCGCCATCGGAGATGGCATCAACATCAATCTCAACAGCGTCTTTTAAGAATTTATCGATTAATATAGGGTGTTCCGATGAAACAATAATGGCGGATGCCATGAACTCCCTGATCCCTTTCTCGTTATATACAATACGCATTGCCCTGCCACCGAGTACATAGGAAGGCCGCACCACTACCGGATAACCGACACGCTCGGCTATGGCCAGCGCCTCCTCCATGGTGCGTGCAGTTCCGTTGGCCGGCTGCCGCAGGTTTAATTTCTGCAGAAACTGCTGAAAGCGCTTGCGGTCCTCTGCCCTGTCGATGGAATCAGGCGAAGTGCCGACGATTGGCACCTTTGCCTCTGCCAGGGTAACTGCCAGGTTCAACGGTGTCTGGCCACCGAACTGGACGATGACCCCGTCAGGCTTTTCCCGCTCGATGATATTAAGCACATCCTCCCTGGTCAGCGGCTCAAAATAGAGCTTGTCCGAGGTGTCATAGTCTGTACTCACAGTCTCCGGGTTGGAGTTGACCATGATGGATTCTATACCCATTTCCCTTAGGGCAAAGGAGGCGTGCACACAGCAGTAGTCAAACTCTATTCCCTGACCGATACGATTGGGCCCACCGCCAAGGATGATCACCTTTTTCGTGTTGTCTATCCTTGATTCGTCTTCTGTCTCATATGTGGAGTAATAATACGGAGTATAGGCCTCAAATTCCGCCGCGCAGGTGTCAACCAGCTTGTAGACTGGCAACAGGTCCTGTTTGAACCGCAATTCCCGGATGTCGTTTTCCGTGGTACCGGTGAGGTGTCCAATCTGAAAATCTGAAAATCCCTGCTGCTTGATCTTGCGAAGAAACACCTTAGTCAAGCCATGAAATCCTGCCGCTGCAATGGCCTCTTCTGTCTCGACCAGCTGCTTGAAATTGTTCAGGAACCAAGGGTCGATAGAGGTAAGACCATAGAGGTCCTCAACACTTCTGCCACGCCGTAATGCTTCATAGATGACGAAAATTCGCTGAGAATTGGGGGTCACCAATTTTCTCTCCAGCTCTGCCTCCTCCATGGAGGCAAGGGAATCCTTGCCGTCATTACCAAAACCCATACGCCCAATCTCAAGTGAGCGCAGCCCTTTCTGGAAGGCCTCCTTAAAAGTACGGCCGATTGCCATGGTCTCGCCCACGGATTTCATGGCTGTGGTGAGAATATCCTCAGCTTCAGGAAATTTCTCAAAAGTCCAGCGCGGTATTTTCACCACGCAATAATCAATGGTCGGCTCAAAGGAGGCGTAAGTCTCCCTGGTAATATCATTGGGGATTTCATCCAGGGTGTAACCGATGGCAAGCTTGGCAGCTATCTTGGCTATGGGAAAGCCGGTTGCCTTTGAAGCCAGAGCAGAACTCCTGGAAACTCTTGGGTTCATTTCAATGACCATCAGTTCGCCATCAACAGGATTGACGGCAAACTGAACATTGGACCCGCCTGTCTCCACCCCGATCTCCCGCATAATATCAATGGAGGCATTACGCATAAGCTGGTATTCCCTGTCTGTCAGGGTCTGTGCAGGCGCCACAGTAACCGAATCACCCGTATGAACCCCCATGGCATCCATATTCTCTATGGGACAGATGATCACCACATTGTCATTCTTGTCCCGCATAACCTCAAGTTCGTATTCTTTCCAGCCCAGAAGGCTGCGCTCCAGCATTACTTCATTATTGAGGCTGAGATCGATCCCCACTGTGGAAAGGGCTTCAAGCTCCTGCATGTTATAGGCCACCCCACCGCCGGTTCCGCCCAGGGTAAAACTTGGCCGGACAATAATGGGAAAACCGATCTCTTCAGCGGTGGCCAGGGCATCTTGCACCGTATGCACAATGGCGCTTTCCGGCACCTTCAAGCCGATCTTCTGCATGGCGGCACGGAACTCCTCGCGCCCTTCCGCCTTGCGGATTACATTGATATCAGCAGCCAGCAGCTCTACTCCATACTTTTCCAAGATCCCCATTTCCGCCACCCTGATGGCAGTATTCAAGCCTGTCTGGCCACCCAGGGTCGGCAGCAGGGCATCGGGCCGTTCCTTGGCGATAACCTTGGCCACCATTTCCGGGGTTATGGGTTCAATGTAGGTCTTATCCGCCAATTCCGGGTCTGTCATGATGGTTGCAGGGTTGGAATTGATCAGAACTACCTCATAGCCTTCCTCTTTCAAGGCTTTGACCGCCTGGGTCCCTGAATAGTCGAATTCACACGCCTGGCTGATAATTATGGGGCCAGAGCCTATTATAAGAATCTTCTTGATGTCTGTGCGTTTTGGCATGGGCTTTCTAGCTGATATTTTTTATATATTTATACGACGATTGTTGATTGTCTCTGGTCCATAACATGGAATCTGCGACCGATTGTTACTCCATCATCTCAACAAAACGGTCAAACAGGTACAGTGAGTCATGCGGGCCCGGAGCATTTTCAGGGTGATACTGTACGGAAAATGCCGGGAATTTTTTGTGCCTCATGCCTTCAAGGCTGCCGTCGTTGAGATTGACATGGGTCAGCTCGACTTCATCCGGGTCAAGGCTTTCCAGATCAACGCAGAAACCATGATTTTGCGATGTTATCTCAATACGGCCTGTTTCCAGGTCCTTAACCGGCTGATTAGAACCACGATGGCCGAATTTTAGTTTATACGTTATGCCGCCATAGGCCAGGCCCAGCAGCTGATGACCAAGGCAGATACCGAAAATAGGTTTTTTGCCGAGCAGTTCCCGGACAGTTTCTACGACACCTTCAACTGCAGCAGGATCGCCAGGTCCGTTTGACAGGAAAATGCCATCCGGTTCCAAGCCAAGAATTACATCCGGTCCGGCATCAGCCGGAAGCACCTGAATTGTGCAGCCCTTCTCTGCCAGTATCCTTAGCTGGTTGTACTTCAGACCATAATCCATGACAACGACTTTGTACTTGCCAGCAGACGCAGTTGAAAACCCATCTCCATTTTGGGGGCCGCTCTTTGACCAGCCATAGGGTTGATGACACGTTACTTCACGCACCAAATCCCTACCCACCAGTCCTTCTGATTCCTGCGCCATCTTGACCAGTACCGTTGGCTCCAGGGTTTTCGTGGAAACTACGCCTTTCATGGCTCCGGCCTGACGGATATGTCTGGTCAAGGCCCGGGTGTCTATACCTTCAACACCCAAAATCGAATATTGCCGCAAAAAAGCAGCCAGTGTCATTGTTGAGCGAAAATTACTGGGTATTGCATTGTATTCTTTTACCAGGAAGGCTCCAGGCTGGACACGGGAAGACTCCATATCTTCCATGTTGATGCCGTAACTGCCGATGATAGGATAGGTCATGGTAACAATCTGCCCTTTGTAGGAAGGGTCAGTCAGTATCTCCTGATACCCTGTCATCCCGGTATTAAAAACAATTTCACCGAATGCCTCCCCGGCCCCGGTGAAAGACTCCCCTTCAAATATTGTTCCATCCTCTAGAGCGACAAGCGCTTTCATACTCTTTCCTTCCAGTTCCTGTTTTTAAATTATCTTTTAAAAACTTTCTATAGTGGTGATGTGCATTCAATGCAAACACCAAATTCCTCAATGGCTTAGGACCTCTTTGACAAGGAGGGCCTGTTTTCTGGCAGCCCCTTGCTGCGTGGCAGCAATTTCCCGGGCCCGGCTCGCGCTGTTATTATACTCTTCCGGGTGGTCCATGAAGTACAGAATGGACTCTGTCAAGTCCTCCGGCCGACTCACCGGAAAACCTCCACCAACTGACTCCAGGAGTTCAGCAGCATCGCTAAAGTCCTTCATGCTCGGGCCATAAAATACCGGTTTGCCCAAAATTGCGGCTTCCATAATGTTATGACCGCCCCGTTCAACAAGGCTGCCGCCGCAGAAGATATAAGAAGCAACCGAATACAGCCCGGCAAGATCACCCATGGAATCAACCAGGATGGTATCAGTCCGGCGCTCAGAAACTTTTACATCGCTCAGGCGCTCATAGGGAACCTGCTTCTTCTTCAGCATCCCTTCCACTTCGCCTAAGCGCTGCAGATGCCTGGGAGCCAGGACCCAGATTAAATCCTGCATTCCTGTCGCCTTTTTCAGGTCCTGAAAAACCGTCAGCAGCATTTCCTCTTCCCCGGTATGAGTGCTGCCTGCAACAAAAAGAGGTTGCCCAGGGTGTAAGTTCAACCAGGCACGATACTGTTCCTGGCTTTCCAACACCAGGCTTCCCATATCCTGGTCGTACTTGGCATTGCCAAGCACCCTTACTTTTTCTGGTTCTGCCCCCAAACTCATATACCGTTTTGCATCTGAGAGCTGGACCACAGAAATCATGGAAAAACAGGATAAAATCCTTGTCATGAATCCTTTAACCAACTGATAACGTTGGAAAGAGCGATCGCTTAACCTGCCGTTCAAAAGAACAAGTTTTACACCTGACCTTTTGGCCTTGAACAGAAAAGCGGGCCATAATTCTGTTTCCAGGCAGATATACAGTGAAGGTCGAATTTTTTGAATTGACCTGCCAACTATTCCAACAAGGTCGAGCGGTGCATAAATACAACGAACCTTCTCCCCTGCCTGTTTTCTGGCGACTTCCATGCCCTGCTCTGTCATGGTCGAGAGGACGAAATCAGCGTTCGGTAAAATTTCTGTCAGCTCTTTAATCAATATCCTTGCCAGCAGAACTTCTCCAACCGAAGCACCATGCAGCCATATTGTCATGGCATGGTCCTGCTTTTGCTCTGCAACTCCCCAAAAACCAAATCTCTGTCCCAAGCCTTTGCGATACCGTCCTGTACACAGACTGTAAATGAGAAAAAAAGGGAATACTATAACAAAAGTCAGCCAGCCTAAAAGTTGATAGAGTCCGTAAAGCAACGGTATATGCGACCTGGTTTGAAAATTGAATTTTAAGGGGTTAAGAAAAATCGTGTCATTTAACCCTTAATCCCCTTTTTCGTCAATCAAATTATGGGATTTATAGTATAGTTTTGCTTGACAATAGGCCCATGGCTTTGTAAGCAAACCTTGCTTGAATGGTACGCAATACATATTATTTATGAATATGGATGAAAACTTTTACCGGCAAACCGGGCTCATTCTTTAGGCTTTGTTGCCGGGTGAACAAGGAGAAAGCTTATGAAACGCTACCTGGTAGCACTTATTATCATTATAACCGCACTCTGCATCAGTTCAAAAGGGGAACTCATGGCTGCTGAAACACAACTTGAAGATGGTTTGTATGCAAAAATTATAACTGCAAAAGGTGATATTACAGTAAAACTTGAATTTGAAAAAACGCCTCTGACCGTTACAAACTTTGTCGGCCTGGCTGAAGGCACCAAGGACTTCAAAGATTCCAAGGGCAGGACCAGCGGCCGTTATTATGACGGTTTAAAATTTCACCGGGTGATCAAAAACTTCATGATCCAGGGTGGAGATCCTCTTGGGGCCGGATCAGGCGGGCCCGGCTATAATTTCCCCGATGAATTCGACCCCAGCCTGAGGCATGACCGGGCGGGAATTCTTTCCATGGCAAATGCCGGCCCCGGCACCAACGGCAGCCAATTTTTCATAACCCATGGCCCAACACCCCATCTTGACAATAAGCATTCGGTCTTCGGCCATGTGGTCTCGGGACAGGATGTGGTTAATGATATCAAGCAGGGGGATATCATAACACGCATAGAAATCATCAGAGTCGGTGACACGGCAAAAGCTTTCAAGGCTGACCAGGAGGCATTTGACAAGCTGCTGGGTGAACTTGACAAGAATCAAGCCGCCAAGGAAAACAAGAGCCGGGAAAATGATATGGCAATTATTAAAGAAAAGTGGCCCAATGTTCAAACCACTGACTCAGGTTTGATGTATGAGGTAGTTACAGAAGGCAGCGGCAACGGCAAACCCAGTCCTGGAAATACAGTGAGTGCCGACTATACCGGCATGTTCCTGGACGGCCGCAAGTTTGATTCTTCTGTGGATCGTGGTGAGCCGATCCGCTTCCCGGTAGGCACGGGCAGGGTGATCAAGGGTTGGGATGAAGCCCTGCTTGATATGACAAAAGGTGAAAAAAGAATCCTCATCATACCGCCGCAATTGGCATACGGTGCACAAGGCCGGGGACCGATCCCCCCCAATTCAACCCTTGTCTTTGAGGTTGAACTGCTGGATTTTTAAAAGACAGGAGTCAAGGGTTCGAGGGTCCAAGGGTTCAAGGGGGAAAATTTTTTATTCTGAATGCTGACACCAGTCAGCTAATACTTCAGCCCCACCCTTTGCCGCACAAGGTCTAAGGTTGGGGCTGCCTTTTCTCTTGCCTTGAGAGCCCCATGGACCAATATCTTTTTTAAGGACTCCTTGTCCTGTAGAAGTTCGGCCCGCTTCAGACGGGCCGCCTTAAAGTATTCCTCAATAAGCGTTACAAGCTCCAGTTTGATATAGCCATAGGCAGCACCGCCCTTTACATAAAGATCTCTTACTTCCGCTAGGCGGTCAGCCGGGGCAAAGAGTTTAAAAATATTGTACAGATTGCAGGCATCAGGGTCCTTGGGTTCTTCAACCGGCGTGGAATCCGTCTGAATTGCCATTACCTGTTTTTTCAATTGTTTCCCGGCTGAAAATATAGGGATGGTATTACCATAGGATTTTGACATCTTCTGCCCGTCAATACCAGGCACCGTGGCCACGCTTTCTTCAATGGCCGGCTCAGGAATAACAAAGGTCTCGCCAAAAACATGATTAAACCGCATGCCGATATCACGGGCAACCTCAAGATGCTGCTTCTGATCCTTGCCCACCGGGACAATCTCAGCCTGATAAAGTAGAATGTCAGCTGCCATGAGGACAGGATAGGAAAACAGGCCATGGCTCGGCGCAATACCCTTGGCTACCTTATCCTTATATGAATGACAACGCTCAAGAAGCCCCATGGCAGTGAGTGTTGACAGTATCCAGGTCAACTCTGTGACTTCCGGCACATCTCCCTGCACCCAGAAGATGCATCTGTCAGGATCAAGCCCCAGGGCAATAAAATCTGCCGCCGCCTCCAAGGTGCCTCCGGCCAGTTTCTTGGGGTCGTGCACCGATGTCAGGGCATGCAGATTTACGATAAAGGCGTAGAGTTCACCCTTTTCCATATTGCGGATCATCGGCAGCATCATACCGAAATAGTTGCCAATGTGCAGTTGCCCTGAAGGCTGGATACCGGATAGGATCTTCATGAGTTATCCTTAAAAATATAAAATATACAATTCGTCCCTGTCACATACGGTGATTGACAAGCATTAAAAGATAAAGCTTGTTCGAGGGCAAGACGCGAGGAGAGAAAATAGCGGAGCGTACTGAGGTACGCGAGCACATTTTCCCGACAAAGCAACGCAGCCATCGGGCAAGCTTTATCTTTTGATAATAAAAAAGGAGGACACGGGCAACTACTTTTCCGCATCCTCCCTAAAGTTATACTTCACGACCTGCTTGTACAGGAGATTTGTCGACGCTTATTTTACCTCTTCAAAATCAGCATCAACAACATCCTCGTCCGTCTTGCTTTCTCCTGCCTGGCCTCCGGCTTCAGGGCCACTGCCCGGCTGCGGGCCTTTCTGGTCCTGCGTGGCCTGTGCATACATGATCTCGGCCAGTTTGTGTGAAGCCTGGGTCAGTGAATCAATGCCCTTCTTCATTTCGTCGACATTGTCCCCCTTTTCAATTATCTTTTTCAGGGACTCGATCTCCTGTTCAACTTTGGACTTGGTTTCAGCATCGACCTTATCACCGAGATCTCTCAAACTTTTCTCGGTGGCGTAGACCAGGGAGTCAGCCTGGTTCTTTGTTTCAACAACTTCCTTATTTTTTTTATCCTCTTCAGCATGCAGCTCGGCATCCTGCTGCATTTTCTTGATTTCATCCTCGGATAAGCCGCTTGAAGCAGTGATCTTTATGGACTGCTCCTTGCCCGTACCCATATCCTTGGCGGAAACATGCAGGATACCGTTGGCATCCAGGTCAAAGGTCACCTCGATCTGTGGGACACCGCGTGGAGCCGGAGGTATTTCGGCCAACTCAAAGCGGCCAATGGTCTTGTTGTTGCCTGCCATTTCTCTTTCACCCTGCAATACATGAATAGATACGGCTGGCTGGTTATCCGCAGCCGTTGAAAAAATCTGGCTCTTTTTCGTCGGCACCGTTGTGTTCTTTTCAATAAGCTTAGTAAAAACTCCACCCAGTGTTTCGATACCGAGGGAAAGTGGTGTTACATCAAGGAGCAGAACATCTTTCACATCTCCCCTGAGCACACCTCCCTGGATGGCAGCACCAACTGCCACAACTTCATCCGGATTCACACCCTTATGGGGTTCCTTTCCGAAAAGCTCTTTAACCTTCTGCTGCACCTTGGGCATTCGCGTCATACCGCCAACCAGGATGACCTCGTCGATATCAGAAGCGGCAAGACCGGCATCTTTCAAGGCTGTCTTACAGGGCTGCACGGTACGCTCAATCAGGTCCTCGACCAGACTTTCAAGCTTTGATCTTGTGAGTTTGATATTAAGATGTTTTGGACCGGAAGCGTCAGCTGTAATAAAGGGCAGGTTGATGGTGGTTTCCATGGTGGTGGAAAGCTCCATTTTTGCCTTTTCACCTTCTTCCTTCAAACGCTGCAGGGCCATCTTGTCGCCGCGCAGGTCAATGCCCTGATCGCGCTTGAATTCGTCGGCAAGCCAGTTGACGATGCGCATATCAAAATCCTCACCGCCCAGGAAGGTGTCACCGTTGGTGGATTTTACCTCAAACACCCCGTCACCGATCTCCAGGATGGATATATCGAAGGTGCCGCCGCCAAGATCAAAAACAGCAATTTTTTCTTCGCCTTTTTTGTCAAGTCCATAAGCCAGCGAGGCAGCAGTCGGTTCATTGATGATCCTCTGCACGTTCAAGCCTGCAATCCGCCCGGCATCCTTGGTTGCCTGGCGCTGGCTGTCATTAAAATATGCGGGCACAGTGACAACGGCATCTGTGACCTTTTCGCCAAGATACTCTTCAGCGGTCTGTTTCATCTTCGTGAGAACCATGGCGGAGATTTCTGCAGAAGAATATACTTTGCCTTCAACCTCCACAGCAGCTTCGCCGTTTTTACCCTCAACAATCTTAAAGGGGCTTACCTTGACGGACTTGGTTACCTCAGGATCTGTAAATTTCCTACCGATCAAACGTTTTATGGCAGAAAGCGTTCGCGAGGGATTCGTTACAGCCTGGCGTTTTGCAACCTGGCCAACCATGCGCTCACCACTATCAGTAAAGGCTACCACGGATGGTGTAGTCCTGTTTCCTTCAACATTGGTGATAACCTTTGGGTCCCCCCCCTCCATGACAGCAACACAAGAGTTCGTGGTGCCTAAGTCAATACCGATTATCTTACTCATTCTTACATTCTCCTTTTTATATAAATATCAACTAATTTGTTACAAAACAGCATCTGCTGTCAGTGTTCGTCTCTTAGGAAGAGAATCTTTTACAAATTACAATGTGCACGATCTTTTTATTGTCAAGCCCCTGAACCAAGCGGCTTGGAAACGACAACCTTTGACGGCCGCAAGAGTCTGTCTCTATATACATATCCCTTTTGAAATTCCCGCAACACCATGTTCGGCTCCATCGCATCAGTTTCTTCCATGGCAAGCGCCTCATGGATATTGGGATCAAAGGGCTGGCCAATGGAGTCTATGGCTTTCACCCCGTATTTTTCTAAAGTTGCCAGCAGGCCATCTCGGGTGAGTTCAACGCCATGCAGCAGACTCTCCATATTATTGGCCTCCTGGCCCTGGTCCATGGCCCGCTCAATATTGTCAATACCGGGAAGCAATTCTTTTAAGATATTTTCTTCGGCATATTTCAGGGAGATTTCCCGTTCCCGCTCCAACCGTTTTTTACTGTTCTCAAAATCAGCGGCAAGGCGCAGAACCTTCTCTTCACTCTCCTGAAGTTTATTCATTACCTCTGCAAGTGCGGCAGCCATATCTTTTTCTCCCTCCTGCTCCATTTTCTCTTCCGGCTTTTCTGCTGTCTCATTGTGGGCAGAAGGTTCAACCTTTTTCGTTTCTTTTGCTGTCACTCAATCCTCTCCGGGCACTGTTGTGAGTATATGGGGCATGGTATTAACCTGTTGAAACCCCTATGCAATCTTGAATATTTTCTCTTAACGAGTTGTGGGGAACAATAAGTATGGCCCTAGACCTTGTCAAGGCAAAGGCCATACAAAAAAACCCCTCCGGACAGAATGGCCGGAGGGGTTATATTTTACGACGGCAAATCAGGTTTGATTATCAGCTGGAAAGATATTTTTCAATCGAATCGGCAAGTATGGCAAAAATCTTCCTAAACCTGTCCACATCCGTTTCCAGCAGGGTTGAGCGGAATCCCTGCATTTCCGTGGCAAATGAGGACAAGGGCACAACACATATGCCGGTTGCGCCAAGCAGATAATAGACAAAGCGCTTGTCAAGGGAGATACCGGGCTTATTTACGAGGGATTCAACGAACGATCTTACTTCTTTGTTTTCAATGAAAAGCGATTGCCTTTCATGCAACACGCCTTCATTAAAAACCACACTCATGTAAAATGCGCCGTTGGTCCTGTTCACCAGGACGCCATCCACATTTTTCAGATAATCATAGGCAATATTGGAAATTTTCTCATAGCGTTTTATACGCGTATCAAGATATTCCTGGTATTGTGGATGTGTCACCACCCTTGGCATAACCAGTTGCGGTAATGTAGTCGAGCAGACCTCCAGCATCTTGGCATTGAGAATAGACTGGATGTACTGCTCAAACATCGGATCATTATGGCCGTTATAGACCTCTATCCAGCCACAGCGGGACCCGGGCCAGGGCATTTCCTTGGAAATACCACGCATGGCAATAGCCGGGACATCCTCAATAAGATCGGAAAGCGGCAAGGTGGTCTGGCCGTTGTAAATAATATTTATATATATTTCATCGCAGACAACAAAGAGGTCATACTTCTTTGCCAGCTGCACCATGCCCTTCATTATTTCAACAGGATATACCGCTCCCGTGGGATTGTCAGGATTAATTATCAGGATGCCGGCGACTGCAGGATTATATTTTATGCGCTTTTCCAGGTCATCGAGATCCGGATACCAATGGTTATAAGGATCAAGTTTATACGTTACGGGCCGGTCCCCGGCATGGGCCGCCTCAGCAGAGGAATGCGTAGTATAACTCGGGGTCGGAACAACCACGCGGGCTGTCCGTTTCAGGAAGCCGAAAACCTTGCTGATGGCGTCACCAAGGCCGTTAAAGAAGATAATATCATTGGGTTCTATCTGGACCTTGCCTCTTCTGTTGGTCTGCTCCGCAATAAACTTTCTCGTTTCAAGGACTCCCCTGGTGGGACTGTAGCCGTATGAGGCGTCACTTTGAGCCGTTTCGGATACTATATCCTTCATCCACTGGGGCATATGCTCTCCCTTGGCCACGGGGTCACCAATATTTTCCCAGTAGGTCTTCATGCCAAGCTCTTCCAGCTTTTCGCCGACAGCAACGATATTACGAATCTCATACGTCAATTCGCCGGCACCGATATGCAGAATATTCGTTCTCATGCTCTCTTTATACTCCCAGTCGGATTTGTGTTTCCGATACTTTCAAATTGCTTTGTTCAATAACCCAATATCTTGCTTGAAACAAACCGGGCGAACAGGTAATTGCACTGTTCGCCCGGTATAAAGCATACCTATCAATAAAATTTGTTAATACCACAGGCTGCATAGATAGTCAATCAACTCAATATCACTTCATTGCAAGACAAAAATCAAGCTGTTTCTTTAGCCGTTTTCATACTTGTTCAGCTTGCTCAGGAGTGTTTTACGTGTTATGCCCAGACGCCTTGCAGCCTCACTCTTGTTGCCGTCCACCTCGTCCAGGGTTTTTAAGATGATCAGTTTTTCCGCTTCCTCAAGGGATGACGGCAGGTCTTCCATGCCCGCAGCTATATCCCCGCTTTCCTCCTGGGTCCATTTCTTGATGGTAATGGGCAAACTCTCCTCGTCAAGATAATCGCCGCGCATAAGAATCACCCCACGCTCCATGGCATTTTCCAACTCACGCACGTTCCCGGGCCATGGATAGTTAAGCAGGATATCCATGCAGCTTGGTGTTATGCCTGAAACTCTGCGGTTATTTTTTTCTCCATACACCTCCAGAAAATGCTTGACCAGAAGCGGGATGTCCTCACGCCTTTCCTTGAGAGACGGAACATGCAGCGATACGACATTTAAACGGTAATAGAGATCTTCCCGGAAGCGGCCGTTCTTAACCTCATCTTCCAGGACCCTGTTGGTGGCAGCGAGCAGCCTGACATCCACCTCGACGACATCCTGACCGCCGACACGCTGCAGTTCATGCTCCTGCAAGACCCTGAGCAGTTTTACCTGCATGGCGGGCGAGGTCTCTCCGATCTCATCAAGAAAAAGAGTGCCATGGTCGGCCTGGACAAATTTGCCGTCCCGTCTGCGGTCAGCTCCTGTAAAGGCCCCTTTTTCATGACCGAACAGTTCTGATTCCAGCAGGGTTTCCACCAGGGCGGCACAATTAACCTTGACAAAGGGGCCTTTTTTACGCGCCGAGTTATGATGCAGGGCTGAAGCTATCAACTCTTTACCAGTGCCTGATTCTCCTGTAATAAGTACTGTTGCCTCAGTGGGGGCAACAAAGGAAATCATCTCCAGAAGTTCCTGCATGACAGGCGATTTGCCAATGATGCCAACAGTATCAATCTCGTCTCTTTTGCGCGACTTTGCCCCTTCTTTTTCCTCCACCACCTGGCGGTGGTCTAAGGCCCGCGCCATGGTCAGACGCAAGCGTTCAAAATCAAGGGGCTTGGTAAGATAGTCATGGGCCCCAATCTTTATGGCTTCAACTGCAGAATCCACTGAAGAGTATGCTGTCATTATGACAACGGGAATGGCCGGGTTAAAGGTATGGATTCTTCGCAGGGCTTCCATGCCGTCCATTTTGGCCATACGGACATCCATGAGGATGGCATCATAGGAATGGACTTCTACAGCGGCAACAGCCGTAGTGCCGTCATCAGCCTCTTCGACATTCCAGCCCCATTCCGCAAACATGGACTTCAGCATAAAGCGATGCGACTTATCGTCATCAACAACCAGCACCTTTACAGGTTTCCCTTTTTTCTTCACCTTCGCATCACCTTGTCATGGGAGGACTATTGTTATAATTTTCTCAAAAAGGTATACATTGACCTTCTCAAATACTCAATACATAATATACCTTTTTGACAGGCAAAATACCATTGGGTGTATATCCTTATATCGCACCTAATACTTGCTGCAAGTTCTCAACACCAGAGGTTACCGTATTATAAGGTATATTGTTCAGATGCTTGTCTGTCAATCATCAGCAGTCCCGTCTGCTGATAATCGCCTTCTGACCCGCATATGCATGGATATAGACCAGAAACAAGTTTGAATAGTTTACAGTCACTCTAACTAATATTCTTTTGAAATCATGCTTGAGAAAAATCTGCATACCCTGTTGATTGAAAAACTTGTACCAGGCGGTTACGGCCTCGGACGACTGGACGAGGGTATTGTTGTCCTGGTGCGTTATGTGCTGCCCGGTGAAAAAGTGGTCGTGCGTGAGGTGTCCCGCAAAAAGGATTATATTACTGCCATACTCCGGGAGGTCTTGTCGCCTTCTCCGGACCGCATTGAGCCGCCATGTCCAATTTACGGCCTTTGCGGCGGCTGTGATCTGCAGCATGCCGGCTCTGATGCCCAAATCCGTCTGAAAAAAGCGATCCTGACCGATAGTCTGCACCGGGCTGCAGGAAATATCGTTTCTGATCCTGCGCTGTTTATAGAAAATCACCTGGCGGCACCGACTCAGTTTGGCTACCGCCAGCGCATACGCTTACAGGTTGACGGGCAAGGAAACTATGGTTTTTTTCGTCCTGAATCGCACCTCCTGGTGCCGGTTTTACGCTGCCTGCTTGCCAGAGACGAACTGAATAAAGTGCTCCAGCAAATGCATACCTGCCATTCCTTTACCGAGCTTGTAACCCATTGCACTGCTTTTGAATTACTTTTCAATCCTGCAGGAAAGGATACATTTTTGCTGCTGCATTTCCTGCGCAAACCCAGGCCTGCCGACTGTTTATCTGCAAGAGATCTGGCAGATAAAATTACAGGGCTTTCCACCATCCTGATGCAGATCGAGGGGTATGGCTTATACGATCCCCTGGAACAAATATTTCTACCAGGATCTCCCATCCTGTCATACAACCTGGCCATAGAAGAGATTGTTACTGATTTCACCCTCTCATGGGAGGCTGGCGGTTTCTGCCAGGTAAACCTCGAGCAAAACAACAACCTGGTAAAACTTGTGTTGGAAATGGCTGTAAGTGGCCCTCATAAAAGGATTTTAGACTTATACTGCGGTTATGGCAATTTTTCGCTGCCGGTTGCAAAGTCTGGTTCAGAGGTTCTTGGCATTGATACCCAGAATGCAGCTATCCGGAGCGCGCAAAGAAATGCAAAGCAGAATGGGATCCATAATTGTCGATTTGAAAAAAAACAGGTCCCGGCCGCTGTTGACTCTCTTCTCGCTGCGGGAAGGAGTTTTGAAACAATAATTCTTGACCCGCCCCGCCAGGGTGCTGCTGATATCGTTTCCCTGCTGCCAAAAATGAACCCTGATCAGATTATTTATATTTCCTGCAACCCTGCAACCCTGGCCCGGGACTTGACCGCATTAATCCCGGGGGGCTATCAAATATCCCGCCTGGTTCCAGTTGACATGTTTCCCCAGACCCATCACCTGGAAAGCGTGACTCTCCTGAAACGCTCGATCCGGTAGCCGGAAAAACTGCTTGTGTTTTCTAGATTCGGATCGCAATTGTCCTTGTATAATATATTGACAGAAACAGCTAATATTGCTAGGTAGGGACCTTATTGAAGCTTCCTGGCAGCAGGAAATAACAGCAACGATCTTTCAGATTAATAACTTTAAGGCCCAAAATTTTATATGACAGCACACGTTAAAAAAATCTCAGCAAACGGTCTTCCGACACTCATTGGCAGTCTTCCGGCTGCAAACCATCGGCAGGCCATGAACTGGATTCTGGAAGCCACCCCGGAAATCCCTCTGTGGCCACAGCTGCCTGCCATCCCCAAGGAGAGGATGCTCAATCAGTTTATTGAAGGTTTGCCGGGAATAATTGAGGCTGATGACCGCACCTATTTCGACATTACCAGCGATACTTTCAGTGATGCACAGCTTTCATTTTATGAGGACTACCTCAAGGTTACCGAACATCCAGGAGAGCTGCTTGATTCACGCTTCAAAACAGGCCCTGAGCGGGCAGCCGGGCTCTATCTCCTTGCGGAGCAGGCCCAAAAGATCGGGAGGCATCTTGCGGCAGTTAAGGGACAGGTTACCGGACCTTTCACCATGCTAACCGGCATAACCGATGCCAATAAGAAACTCGGTTACTATGAACCGAGCTTTCGTGATATTGTTGTAAAAGGGATTGCCACGAAGGCAGCATGGCAGGTCGCCTACCTGAAGCAGGCCTATGATGTTCCGGTCCTCCTGTTTATTGATGAACCGGCCCTGGCCGGTTTGGGCTCCTCTTCATTTATCAGTGTTTCGCTTGACGACATCTCCCAGGACCTGGCTGAAGTAACCGGAGCCATCCATACAAGCGGAGGATTGGCAGGGGTTCATGTCTGCGCCAATACAGACTGGAGTATTCTCCTGACCTCTGATATTGATATTCTCAGCTTTGATGCCTACTCTTTTTTTGATAAATTTATAACCTGCAAAAGCCTGATTCATAAATTTCTGGGTCGAGGGGGGCTTATTGCCTGGGGGATAATCCCCACTTCAGAACCAGAGTATATTGAAAAGGAAACCTGTGATTCACTCGTCAGCCGCTGGGAGAAACAGGTCGTTTTGCTGTCCGGGAGCCTATGGGATACAAAAGCCTTGCTGCAGCAGACCATCATTACCCCAAGCTGCGGCACAGGATCTTTATCGCCTGCACTTGCCCAAAAGGTGCTGCAGTTAACAAAAGAGGTCTCTGCCGCACTGAGGGAAAAATACTTGAAATAAATACTTCTCAGACGCAGCCTGTCTCATTTGCCAAACAATTACAATGCCAGGGTCCGCGTTGTGGATCATTTTCTAAAATTTTAACAAAACAGGAAAGAAGAAACCAACATGGATCAGTTAAACCAACTCATTATCCAGCGCCGGAAAAAAGCTGATGAACTGGCGGAAATGAACGTGGAACTCTATGCTAATGATTTTAAGCCTACCCATCATATTTCTGAAGTTCTTTCATCGGGCAGTGCCAATGCTGCAGTTGCAGACCTGGAAGACGCGCCTAATGTCAGGGCAAGCTTTAAAGTAGCCGGCAGGATCCTGGCCTTGAGAAAGTTTGGCAAGGCCTCCTTCCTGCACATTCAGGATGACTCCGGCAGAATCCAGGTATACGTCAAAAAGGAGGTTGTCGGCGAACAATTTTACACCCAGTTCAAGAAATGGGATATCGGGGATATTGTTGGTTTTAAAGGCAAGCTTTTCAAGACCAAGACCGGCGAAATCACAATCCTGGCAGATTCCATCAAGCTGATCACCAAGTCCCTGCGCCCTCTGCCGGAAAAATTCCATGGCTTAACAGATGTTGAGATGCGTTACCGGCAGCGTTATGTCGATCTTATCGTTAATCCCGAGGTCCGGGAAACCTTTCGTAAAAGAATAGAAATAATCAGGCTTCTCAGGGAATTTCTTTCCAACAGGGGTTTTCTGGAAGTAGAAACCCCGATGATGCAGGCTGTACCGGGCGGAGCTACTGCAAAGCCATTCAAGACGCACCACAAGGCCCTGGACATGGACCTTTATCTCCGCATTGCTCCGGAGCTTTACCTGAAAAGACTTCTGGTCGGCGGTTTTGAAAAGGTATTTGAAATCAACCGCAATTTTCGTAACGAAGGCCTTTCCACGCGGCATAATCCCGAGTTTACCATGCTGGAGTTCTACCAGGCATATGCCACCTACCATGACCTCATGGATCTGACCGAGGAAATGATTTCCTGGCTTACTGAGGAAATAAACGGTTCCATGGAAGTGACCTACCAGGACCAGATTGTTGATCTTTCTCCACCCTGGAAGCGATACAGCATTGACGAGGCGCTCACCGAAGTAGGTGGGATCGATCCTGACCTGCTGAACGATTCAGAACAGATCATAAAACTGGCAAAGGACAAGGGCATTGCGCTTGACCCCCAGGCGGGGCCCGGCAAGGCCAAGACCGAATTGTTCGAACTGCTTGTGGAGGAAAAACTCATCAATCCGACCTTCATCACTGCATATCCTACAGAGGTCTCGCCCTTGGCCCGCAGAAATCAGGCAAATCCACAGGTAACCGACAGATTCGAGCTTTATATTACCGGGCGCGAAATTGCCAATGCTTTCAGTGAATTAAACGATCCTGTTGACCAGAAAAAAAGGTTCGAGAAGCAGATTGCAGAACGGGGGGTTGACGAGGAAATTTTTCCGGTCCTTGATGAGGATTATATCAGGGCCCTGGAGTATGGTTTGCCGGCAGCAGCGGGTGAAGGAATTGGCATCGACAGGCTTGTTATGCTCCTGACCGATTCTCCATCAATCCGGGATGTCATCATTTTCCCCCACCTGAAAGCGGAGAGGTGAAAGGGTCGAGGGTCCAAGGTTTCTAGGTTTCAAGGGGTCAAGGGTAAAAATTGAGTTGGCAGTTTATAAAAAGTTCTTACCGAATGCTGACAGCAAAATTTAAAATTTCGGCACTTAAAACTTTAATGAATTACAACTTTAGCTCACTTCAGGCACTTGTAACTTTAGGCACTTTAGGCACTTTAGCTCACTTTCAACTTCAGGCACTTGTAACTTTAGGCACTTTAGGCACTTTAGCTCACTTTCAACTTCAGGCACT
>Ga0102955_1000026_pt1 | contig 28407 bp, 23 predicted proteins | sample SalPonF2_A_D1_MG_FD_78512 | JGI IMG/M metagenome (GOLD analysis project Ga0102955, IMG submission 78512) | Salt pond soil microbial communities from South San Francisco under conditions of wetland restoration - Salt Pond MetaG SF2_A_D1_MG ... | reverse complement strand
CTCGTCGCGCAGCGCTGCGATGAACGCGACGGATTCCCGATTGGCCGCTTCCAGTTCCTCATCCGTGGCGCCCAGATCGCCGCCCCAGTGCGGATGCGCTTTCCAGGTCTGGCTGTCCAGCACGAACCCGGCGTCGAGATCCGCCGCCAAAGCCAGAAATCTACCAAGATAATCCGCCAGAGCCTTTCTCCCCGCGCTATCGGGCAATAGCGTGTGCGCCGCAAATTCCCGGATTTCGATGCCGTGATTGAATATCAGGTCGGTCTCGAGGCCGGCATCGGTCAGAAAAAACTTCCCGTCCAGTTGCGGCAATGCGTTGCGATAAGCCTGCATCGGTAACCCTCCCGGATCGGACAACTGTATCGACAAATATCTGCTCTTTCTCGGCCCGCCCCCAAATCTTACCGGAACTTCGGCTCAGTGGACCACGCAATTCCTTGAACCAACAATGTAGCTGCCACGCTGCCTAGCAAGGCCATCGACACCGCGCGGTAGCGCCGGCCGCGCGAAACCAGCCGACAGGGATCGGTATTTCCCAGTCAAGACGGCGATCAGGCAGCCGTTAATCTGGCGGAGCTGAATTGCTGCCGCACCCGCGAAGCTTTAAAGTCGGGAACATCCCGACCACGAGGCCACTGGGCCTGGGCAATTACGTCCTGATTTCATAACGCACCGCTGCCCTTTACCTGTTCACTCTGTTTGCTCGCCCGAACGCAATTGTTCTTCAGTAATCTGGATTCTGAGCAGGCCTGAATAGCAGCATCCTGGCGTGTGCAGGCGCCGAGTCTACTGGCTGCTTAGCGGACAGCAGGGCATCCAACCGCTCGCTGCTCATGGTGTTTCCTCACTTTGAACACGGGCCGTGACCAACCGGGCGGTCCAACGGGGCCCTCGCGCGCCGCAGGCAGAATAACGCAGACAACCACCGGATGCAGTCTACTCTCACCCCGCGATAACCGGCTGGGTAGCGCTAAACCGGGTTCAAAAGGTCACAGGTATCCCGTTGTCGAACAACGTTATCAGACCGGACTTGCCGGATTCCGTACCTTCACTGCTGTCGCCCTCGATAGTGGTACGAATAATCCGTGTTTTATCGGCATCTTCATCATAGGTATGGTGTTCCATTACCCTATAACCACCGAAGTAGTACTTGATCAGTTTGACCGACAGCGAGCCGTCAATGGAATTGACCCGGATCAGAAGATCCTCATAGCCGCTGGTGCGGGAATCCAGCGCAACGACCTCGCAGATACCGAGACCCGCTGCCAGATCCTCCTCGAGCGCGATACCGGTATCCTCGTCGAACTCCCACTCGCTGACGCTATAAAGATCCCACGCCGGGCATGCGGTCGGAGCGCTGTAGCGTTCGTGGTTGAGGCGCACGAATATCTCGGCCTGGCCGTCTCCGTTGACATCCCGGCTGACGACGTCCAGGGCATCGACGAAGACTGCGTCGCCAAGATCGTCCGCGGCGAAACTGTACTCTGCAGTCGTGGCGAGATAGGCCTTTATCGTATCGTTGTCGTCGCCCGCCGCCGGCGCCGGTTTCGCATTCTCGCCAGCGGAAACTGCAGTGCTGGTTCCGGATGTAGCGGGAATCTCCGGGCGCTCGCCCGCCGGGATCCCTGCCTCGGCAGCAGATTCCGGTCGATCCGGAGCGGCCGCGGACACCGAATTTTCCCTCTCATTGCCAGAATCGCCCGGCATTGCCTCCGATTGCACGCGCCCGGCCTCCTCAACCGCCGCCGAACCAGCAACTTCCTCAGCCGAACCTGACGGCGTTTCCGGTGCGCTCTCCGTTATTACTGCGGCGGCTGCCTGCGAGTCGGCAACTGCAATCAGCACCTCCGGCTCACAGCTCCAAAATCCTTTCTCCAGGCGTTTGACATATTCCGCTGCCTTGCTGACGCAATATGAATGATCAAATTGCGCACTGTAGATTTTCCGCGGTGTGCCATCCCGGAATTTCCGGTCGTAGACTTCGCAGGGAACCGGCGACGCTGGATCTACCCTGGCGATCGTAACCTCGCGAACGGCATCCCCGTTCTTGCAGTGGTAAATCGTCTCGGCCGTCCCGACCTGGGCGACAGCTTCACCGGACAGAAATGCCAGACAGGCAATAAGGAGAGCGTTCCTGATCATGAATTCGCACCGCGCTTTTTAATAATGGCCCAATCGGGCTTATTGGCTTCGCCGAACGACTATAGGCAATCGCGAATAGTCAGTCCAACCCTTATCGCGAATCGAGATCAAATAATCATCAGTGCAAGGCGAAAATCCCCTAAAACCGCCAACTCGGCGAATGGATGACCGAAGATCTTGCCTCAGAATTGGCCAGCGCCAGAACCCGACGCGGCCTTTCTCCCGCGCCGTTGCGCACGGCAGCCCCCCGTGTCTCTCGACTATTCCGTGACGGAATTAACGGAGCAGGACCCGTTCGATGGGTAGCTTTGACCAATGCAACCGCTCACCAGGTGTTGACGAGCCACGATCCGGGAAAGAAACAATGATTCACAATCGCAAACAGGCGGCTGCGTCTGGCCACCAAATCTGCAACCAGATGGCGCGGATCAGGAAGATTGCTAAATCAGATCGGGAACGCGCTATCATTGCGATGCTGAAAAACCTGACTGACGTTACCGACCTCGCTCTTTACATGCGAAATCAGACGCAGGCACTGGTGCGGCAGGTTCAAGAGAATCCCGGTCAGCTTCAGGTGGAAAAATGAGCGGCAAAAATTAAGCCGCAGCAATTCGAAAGGCGCGTAGCTCAGCGGTAGAGCACTGCTATTACCTGGCAGAGGCATGTGGTTCGACTCCCATCGCGCCTACCATTCCGGACGGTTTCGATCCCGCTGCCTTGCACGGGAAGAGTCACAAGCATCACATCGTCGCCCTCTGTTCTGTGTCGGCTCACCGCCTGAGCCTCTACCCCTGCCTAAACTGGGCGATGGCACAGATAACCAATAGCGACGAGAAAGAGTACTTTGAGGAACGCGCGGCCATCGGCGAGTTTGACGGTGGCTGGCCCCGGCCTATTGCCGAGGCAGAGGCACAGCGGGCGCTCGATCATCACCGTTGGCAAACCGGTGTGACTTGCGTCAACCGCTGGCTCGAAACTGCCGAGACCGCCAGCCAGGATCAGTCAATTGCGACCTGCCCGGAAGCAACCTGACATTACGGGATCGGAATAGGCCGCGGAGTTGTTGTGGCGGCGACGGACGGCAGCGGAGGCTCGACCGCGGACTTCCGATCGGCGGACCCCAGACCTGGCCACCGCCAGTAGCACCCGCTACCAGACAAACCGGAAGAGCCGGATTCTCAATTGAGTAGCGCGAATGCCGCCGTTCCAGCCCCCGGGGCCGGAAACTCCCCGGGCACCTGCGGCGAACAACAGAACCTGACAGTCTGTCCAGACACGGCCCCCCTTTTTCCGCGGCAAAAAAAAACCCCGCCGAGGCGGGGTTTCCGGTAGTAGCCTGCGGGGTCTGCAGGGGACGAGTTATTATTGTTGTTTTATCTCGTTGCCGACCACTACCTGACTCCTCCCTGGAGATATTGGTTTTCCCTTATGAGGCGAACCGAAACGTTTTGACTAAGCAGCTGTTTTGGGCCGGGCGATATCTAAACCCGCAATACCGCGGCCAAACAGCGACAACGAGCCCGGTTCCGCCACGTTTTCGAAGCTGAATCCGGCAAGGTAATAAGGAATGTTTTCGATACGACGGTTGGCAGCTGTCCCTCCCGGAACGCCCAATAATCGGCGATGGCGCCCAACGACGGGCAACTCGCGTTGTCACGGAAGGCGCTTCAGTCACTCTATTCTTCCTCGGTAAAACCACTAGCCTTTACTCTTCAAATGAAACAAACATGACCTTTGCCATTAGCAAAGCAAATCGTGTGCCAGAACACCGGGAACCAGTGTAATTGCTCATTTTTTTACATAAATGAATCACATGCTTACAGCACCTTTGTAAGAGAATTCGACACGCGAGCCGCGATTTACCGTACTACGCGTGGTCGCGTTGGACCGTTCGGAAAACCTCGCTTGGTTCACAGGCAGTTGTTGCCGCCGCAAAATTCCCGCTTGAGCTGGATTGTCGACCCGACCCTGAAACCCACGCGCCTTCGCGTTGATGGCTGTCGAACTTCAGGTGATGACCCAGATCGTCGCGCTAACACCGGCACAACAAGGACCGCGCCAAAACCCTTGCAGCAACTTATTCAGGCCGGCGTGACAGGTTGCCCGACGCTACACCGCCAGGGTCATAAGTCACCACCTTTCGCTCCCGATTTAGATAATACCCGTGATGGTCCGGGACATACCCGACCCGCGATGCCTTCAAAGCCGCCACCATAACTGGCACCATGCGCTTACTATCAAAACGATGTGAAACAGTCATGGGGGAATGATGAGCGACAGTTTCGTCGTCGGTCCGACCGATCTGCCGTTGCTGGACAAGACTATCGGTCACGCACTCGACGAGGCCGCCAGTCTGTGGCGCGACAGCGAGGCCCTGGTCGTACCCCATCAGGGAGTGCGCTGGAGTTGGGGTCAACTTGCGGCAAAGGTCGATACTCTGGCGATGGCGTTGTTGCGACTGGGTTTCGAAAAAGGCGACCGCCTCGGGATCTGGGCAACCAACTTGTCCGAGTGGACACTGACACAACTCGCGGCGGCAAAAATCGGCGTGATTCTCGTCAACATCAACCCGGCCTATCGTCCGGGCGAGCTCGACTATGTATTGAACAAAGTCGGTTGCGCTGGCCTGGTTACCGGCGTCCGGTTCAAATCTTCGGATTACATAGAGATGCTGAATGGCTTGCTCCCGGAGCTCAAAACATGCGAACCCGGGAGGCTCGCAGCGAAACGGGCGCCCGCGCTGCACACGATTATTCGACTCGGTGATGAGACCACCCCGGGGATGTTCAGTTTCGATGAAGTACTCGGTCTGGGAAGCGACTGTGACCGATCAGACCTGGTGCGCGTCGCAGCCAGCCTCGAATCGCACGATGCGATCAATATTCAGTTTACCTCCGGCACGACAGGTGCACCCAAGGGCGCGACCCTGAGCCATTACAACATTTTGAACAATGCCCGATTCATCGGCCGGATTCTCCGATTTACAACCCGTGACCGAATCTGCGTTCCTGTGCCGCTCTATCATTGTTTCGGCATGGTTGGTGGCACCATGGTCGCGTTGACCTGCGGTGCGACCGTCGTCTACCCCGCCGAGGCTTTCGAGCCCGAGCTAGTGCTGCGAACCATCGAAAACGAGCGCTGTACCGCTCTTTACGGCGTGCCGACGATGTTTGCGGCGATGCTGGAGCACGAGGAATTTGCCAGCCGCGACGTTTCGAGCCTGCGCACCGGGATTATGGCCGGTGCACCGTGCCCGGTCGAGTTAATGAAACAGACGGTGTCACGCTTTCACATGCCGGAAATCACGATCGCGTACGGAATGACTGAAACCAGCCCGGTTTCGTTCCAGAGCGACGTCGAGGATCCTGTGCAAAAGCGCGTCGGTACGGTCGGACGTATCCATCCGCACGCGCGGGCGAAAATCGTCGACCAGGATGGCCATATCGTCGCGCGCGGCGTTCAGGGCGAGATTCTCACCTCAGGTTACCTGGTCATGCAGGGCTACTGGGACGATGCCGCAAAAACCGCGGAAGCGATCGACAGCGACGGCTGGATGCATACCGGAGATCTCGGTACGCTCGACGAAGATGGCTGGCTGCGCATCACCGGCCGGGTCAAGGATATGGTGATCAGGGGCGGCGAAAACATCTACCCACGCGAAATCGAAGAGTACCTGTACCAACATCCGAAAATTGCCGAGGCCGAGGTGTTCGGCGTTCCGGACGACAAATACGGCGAAGAGCTTGCAGTATGGATCCGCCTGCGCGACGGAGAACTTGCTACCGAGGAAGAGATTCGCGATTTCTGCAGTGGCAAAATCGCACACTACAAAATTCCACGTTACATTCGCTTCGTCGATGAGTTTCCGATGACGGTAACCGGCAAAATCCAGAAATTCGAGATGCGCCGGATTATGCGAGAGTTGCTCGATCTGCAAGAACAGGAAACAGCCTGAGGATATGATCTCCGCAATTGTGCCGGAGCAAAACAAAAAAATGCCCCGCGCAGGCGGGGCTCAATATAGGGAGGGAGTCAATGATCTCGGTGGCGCCGCATTTTCGCACCTCTGCGTTTCCCGCGCCGTCGATATGGAGCAAATAATAGTGACAGCGGACTCCCGTGACTTGTCCGAATGCGGCGAAAACTGGTCGGAATCCTTCATGCTCAAGGAACATCGAGCATACTGACTGCGAGGCGGTATCGAATTCGGCGGCCACAAGGACCAGGACACAGTCCGAGCGTTACCGCAATTTCGGTCGCTTTTTTCTGCCTGATGCTCGCCGCTTGCAGCTCGCGTCCGACCCAGCCGGACACACGACTGGTACTCGCCTTTACCGTCGACCAGTTGCGCGGCGATGTCCTGCCGCGATACCGGTCACGATTCAGCGCCGACCCTTCGTCGGGTTTCGGCTATCTCCAGCGCCATGGCGTCATTTTCAGCGATGCGAATTTCGATCATGCCACGACCTTTACCGCTGTCGGCCACGCCACGCTGTTCACCGGGGCCCAGGCATCCTCGCATGGCATCACCGGAAATGCGTGGTTCGAGGGAAACCGGCAAGTGTGGTCTGTTGACGATCCGGAATCGCCGGTTCTCAACGGCAATCCGAACGCCACCGAAACCGGCTCGCCGCGCAATCTGATGATCGAGACAGTCGGAGATGCGCTGATCGACGAACTCGGCGGGGCTGCCCGGGTGTTTTCGGTCTCGACCAAGGAGCGATCAGCAATCCTGCCTGGCGGACGGCACGGCAAGGCATTCTGGTATGACAGGCAAACCGGCGATTATGTGACGAGTCGCTATTACTACGAGAAAACCCCAACCTGGCTGGTACAGTGGAATGAGCTCGGACGGGTCGAAGAATTGCGCAACAAGCAATGGAATCTGTTAGATGATCGCGCGGCATACATCTACGCCGACGCCGACGACGCACCTTGGGAACCAGATACGGAATATCTGGGCAACACGTTTCCGCATACGCTCGACCGCGGCAAAGACACGGACTTCTTCTCGGTGCTGCGAGCCACACCGATGGCCGACGATCTGACGTTGGATGTTGCGCGCCGACTAATCGAAGCCGAGCGCATTGGCCAGCGATCCGGTATCGACATGCTGGCGATCGGCCTCTCCGCAACCGACTATGTTGGCCACGTTTTCGGGCCTTCAAGCTTGGAGGCCGAGGACAACGTGTTTCGCCTGGACCGGGCACTCGGAAAATTCCTCGACTTTATCGACGAACGTGTCGGCCTGGAGCATACGGTTATCGTCCTGAGCGCCGATCATGGTGTGCCGGAGATTCCTGAGCGCTATATCGCGATGGGTTCGGATTCGGGCCGGATCGACATACCCGATTTGATGCGACGAATTCGCACGGCGCTGAGCGAGAAATTCGACACGGACAGAAATCTGCTAACGGGTTTCTCCAACCCCGCGATATTCCTCGATCACAGCGCAATTGGCGAGTTGCAAATCGATCCTGCGGCAGTAGAGGCGGCCGTAGCGGAAATTGCGAGTGACGAACCGGGAGTTGCCGTGGCCATAACCCGAACCCAGATCAGCGCAAATAAAATGCCCGACCCTGCGCTGGCCGCGAAAATCCGCAATGGCTATTACGCCTCGAGATCCGGCGACGTAATCCTGGTACAGAAGCCCAATTGGTATCTCCATCCAAGACCCGACGCGTACGCAACCATGCATGGATCGCCCTATCGATACGACACTCACATACCGTTGATATTCGTCGTGCCGGGCGTCACCGCGAGAGAAATTGGCCGCCCGGTTCGCGCTGTGGACATGGCTCCGACGCTGGCGAGCATCCTGGGGCTGGGTTCACTCGAGCATGCGAGCGGACAGATTCTGACCGAAGCCGTCCCGGCTTTGCCCGGATTCGCGGCAACACAGCACTAGCCATTTGCCTTTACAAGTTGCCAGTCGTCGCACCACGAGATCCTGCGCGGCAGGAACTTGCGATTTCATTCGCCAGGCGTATATTACTGAGGCACGACACGAGTGAGATTCAAGGGCGAAAAAACCAAATAAGAACCGCCCTCGCAACGTGTCGAAAGATGATTGGGGCTGCCGTTCAACGACTGGAGCGATTCGTTGATCGCGCGTTTTTTCTTCGGTATTTCAGCGGATCTGGAGCCAACGATGACCGAGGCATGGGAACGTTTTTATCTGGCGACACTGACCCTGGTTGGACCGGGGCCAATCAAACAGCGTCTAATCGGTGCCTTTTTGGATAATCTCGGCGATCTAAGCCCAGATCAACTTCCCAAGATTATTCGAAATGATTTCATTGAGTTAACGAATATACTTAAACAAGTTACTCCGATCGGCAAGGAGACTCGCGTGCACGCTACGGTACGCAAAATGTCCGATGCCGAAGCCGATCTCTGTGCGGGCAAGATCGTGCAGATTTACTCGACCGTCACCCGGCAGCGCGCGATCGCCTGATCCGCGCGGGTGAGACGCCCAAGCCGCGGTGAACTTTCGCCACCCCGGGGCACTCAAAAAAACGAGTGTCCAGCCGAGGTGCGGACGTCTGATAGCAGGTCACTTTTGAAGAGTCACTCAGCAGCCGGTTCAGCCTGCCCGACCCCGAAACGGATGGTGCTACTTGCACTGTCTGCATTCGCCCTCGTTTCACCTGCCGCCACTTACGCCGCAACTGCGGGTCCGATGCCGCGAGCCCAGGCGCTCCAACTTGCGCGCGACGGCGTCAGTGATGAGGTTATTCGCGAACTCAAGACACTCGCAACGCGCGGCGATAGCACGGCCCTTGCAGCGCGCATTGAGATATTGCTGTCTGATGCCTCTCTCGAACCGGCAGCTCGGGAGCGAGCGCTGGAGACCGGCACGTTTCTGCTCGGCGCTCTCCCGCCGGAGCGGAAGGCCCGGCAAGTGCTGCGGCAGATATCGCAACTCGAACCGCAGACCTGGGTCTGGCTCGAGGAAGGCGGTCATCGGGTTTCCGTCCCGCTATACGACCCCGCCGCAGCGGCCCGGGTCTCCGAACGGGCCTGGCTCGCGCGTGAGGCCGAGGCACGGTTCAGCAACAAACTCGGGACTACCGCACCCGAGCTGGTTGATGACCTGGCGCGCGCCAGCCTTGCTGAGCGCAGCGGCGTAATCAGCGCGATCGCGCATGCGCCTGCCGCGCAGTTGCTGCACTCCAAACCCTCGATACTGGCGGCGCTCGATCAGGGAGTGGCCGTTGGCTGGTATGCGGCCGAAGTGGCTGCCAGGACCTACGATAGCGAACTTGCCCTCGCGGCAATCGAGCATGCCGAGCCACGCGAAGCGCTGGATATGCTGGACGCGCTCGGCGACCGTCTTGCACCGGGAGATATTCTTCCGTTACTGCTGCATTCACTGCGCAGTCCGGCACTTGCGTCGCACAGCCTGTTTGTCCTGGCGCGGCTCGCGCCAGTCTCACCGGCGGCACTGTCGCAGATCTGGCAAGAACTGGAAAACGAGGAAAACGGCGGATCTGCGGCGGCGGCTCTGGCCCGTCTTTCCAGCCCCGAGGCAGCGATGCGAGCTGCGGCCGTCACGGTCGACCCCGACCGCGACGATGCGCTCCGGCGCCGTGCCCTGTTGGCTTTGTGCCTCGACAATGGCGACGCTGCGCAGCGTCATTTGCAACTGCTGACGCAGTCGCTTGGCGATAGCAGTCTCGGACAGAAGGCAAGCCAATGCGCCGGGCGCTAGCAGTCCTGGCGATGCTCGTGGCCGGAATGGCAGCACCGGCTGCGGAGGGAGCCTGCCGCCTGAATGGGGCATCGATCAGCAATCCTGACGATCCGACCTGCCGCGATGCAATGTTCCGCTATGTCGAGAGCGCCACCACCAGCAACGACGAGGTGACTCTCGGCTACCCGGTACCGTTACCGCTCGACTCGCTGACTCCGGTGGACGGTTTTCGCACCTACGAAAGTCTGAAAGCGCGTCACCAGGAGCTCGCTGTAATGCTCGATACTGTCGAAGCCGTGCCTGTTGGCCAGTCGGGAATGGGAGAGACCATCGTTGCTTACAGGATGGGTGACAGCGATCGTACGACTCCGCTTGGCGACCCAGAGCCAGCCGTGCTGGTCAACGGTACGATTCATGCGCGCGAGTGGCAGTCGCCGGAGGTCGTTACCGGCCTGATGGAGATGCTGGCCTTGCGTTCTGCCGACGGCGGTATCGGTCAATACCTGTCCGACAACCTCAACGTGGTGATTCTGCCGATTCTCAACATCGACGGATTCCGGCAGACGCAGCGCTACCCGGAACGATTCAGCGCCGATCCGGATCAGCCCCGTGATGGCCGCATGCGGCGCAAGAACATGCGCTATGACGGCGGACTGGTCGACACGGATCTCGACAATACGGCGGACAACTTCCAGGGCGTCGATCTCAATCGCAACAACGAACACGGCTACGGTCAGAACAACAGCTCCTCGACCGACCCGGTCAGCCTCATCAACCGTGGCCCGGCGATCGCTTCTGAACCGGAGATTCTTGCGCTGCAGGCAGCCGCGGCGCTGGCGCCGGCCGGGCAACTGCGGCTTTACGTCGACGTGCACTCATTCTCGCAGATCTATTTTGCGCCACTGACCGGCAATTCACGGCGTGACGAACTCACAGTCCAGCTGATGCAAAGGATGCGAGCGGTCACCAATTTCAAATACCGCGATGGCCGCAGCACTGCATCCGGAACTGGTAACGATGCTATCGGCACGACGGCCGACTACTTCGCGTACGAGTACCAGGTTCCGTCATGGACTCTGGAGCTCGAGCCTCTCAACGGTGGACAGGACTATGGCGGGACCGCGAGCCATGGCCACAGCGGCTTCATCCTCCCGGACTCGGAGATTGCGCGCGTGCGTGATGAACAGGCGCAGACCCATTTGCTGGGATTTTATCGCCAGGCGGGCCCGCCAAATGTCGTTGCGGTGGAGGTGCGTGCGGCGAGTGACGGGCAAGTCGTGTATCGCGCAGAGTGGACCGGCAATGGTGGGCGGCGCTCGCTGCAGGTGAGCACGAATATGGCGCTTCTCCCCGGGGCGCAATATCGGCTCTGGATCGCATTCAGCAAACCAATGCGTTGGCGCGATGAAAACGGCGAGATGCAGCCCTTTGCCGGGCAGACCGTGGGCGCCGACAGCGGCAGCGCGAGGCTTGAATTTCCAGGCCAGAATGTTGCCAGCCTGCCGCTTCGAATTGACCGCGCTGCGGTTTGGAACATGGCGCCCGGTGGCGCACCGGACGGCTATCATCGTTATGCGGACGACAGCCTGAGCGTTGATTTCACATTGCCCGCAAACGTTGCCGAACGATCGGCTCAGCCCGTCATGCTGGTGCTCGACAATGCCGACCTGTCAGGCCAAAAACTCGATGCTGACCCGGTCACGCCGGTATCATGGACGAATGGACACTGGAGTGGTTTCGAAAACGAGCTTGGCGAAGAAGGCGACATCGGCGGCCTCGATTGCAGCATCAGTTTTTTCGCGGCAACCGATGCGAACGCCAACCCACCCGCCGATTCGCCTAGCTGTAAACCCGCGGCGCCGACATCAACCGGCGGTGGCGGCGGCGGCGCCTTGCTGTGGTTGCTACCAATGCTGGCCGGGTTTTCGTTCGTATCGGCCCGGCCCAGGCGCGCCACCTGATTCAGTTTGAGCGGCCTCAATGCATCCATGCCGACGGCCGGTCTTGGGCGCAGGCTTGCGGCCATGTTTTACGATTCGTTGTTGCTTGTCGCGCTGTACTTCGTAGTGACAGCCGTGTTGCTGTACTTCCGGGATGGCGAAGCAATCGCGCCGGGCAATCCGGCTTATCTTGCCTTTCTTGTTGCGGTCTGCTGGTTGTTTCACGTGGTTTTCTGGCGCCGCGGCGGCAGAACACTGGGCATGCAATCATGGCGGCTTCGGCTGGTGGATGACGACGGCAATATTCCGCCGACGTCGAGGCTGTTCGCCCGCCTCGCTCTCGCCTCGGTGCCGCTGTCTCTGATGGCATTCGGGATATTCTGGGTACCGCTTGGGTTGTTTGCACTGGGTTACATATGGATATTGTTCGACCCCGACGGATTGAGCGTGCATGACAGGCTCAGCGCTACACGCCCGGTAGTTGAAGCCCCGCGCCGCCGATCGGGAAAAGCCGGAACCTAACGCAGGCGAATTAACCCCACCATCGTGATCAGTCCGAGCGCCAGTGACGGTGCCCACGCGATCAGCATAGGGTCGATATCGAATACCTGGCCGCTGTTGGCAAGCGTTCTGCTTGCCAGAAAGTAAATCAGGCCAATAATCACACCGATCGCCATCGTCACGCTGGTACCCGAATCACGCTGGAAACGGAATGCAAACGGCATTGCAAGCAAGGTCATCAGAACAATGGCAACCGGGCCGGCCACCCTGCCCCAAAAAGCGATTTCGTAAGAGGAGGCGTCGAGATCGTTGTCGCGCAGATAGTTGATATAGCCACGCAAATCCCGCCCGGTCATGTTATCCGGGTAGACCTCGGAGAAACGGATCAACTCAGGACTGATTCCGGCCGACAGTTTGCGGGATTCCTCGGTAAGCGACCGTAATTGGCCCGACTCGAGCCGGGTCTCGACGATATTTCTCAGCGTCCAGCGCTGGTCGGGGCCAAGCGAGGCCGAATCGGCGCGCCCGACACCTGTGAGGTTGCGTTCGTCATCGAAATCGAAAACATAAACGCCCCCGCCCCAGTTACTCTCCGAACGCGGACTCGCATTGATTATCAGGCCCTCGTGCATCAACCATATGCTCTGCTCGGCGCTCAGGTTCAGATCGGTATATTTCGCCAGCGCGCGTTGCTGTTCCGCGTAGCGCTCGAGCGGCGGCGATATAAATTCTCCGAGCGCGGCATTGAGCGATGCGATAAGAATTCCCACCGCGACGACGGACGTCGCCAGCCGCAGCGGCGTAACGCCGGCAGCGCGCAGAACGATCAGTTCGCTGTGCGCGGCCAGCCGGCTGAGTCCGAAAAGTGCGCCGAGCAAGGCCGCCACAGGCATGAATTCGAAGGCCCGCTGCGGCAGAACGAGCAAAACAAAACTGAGCGCGTCAGAGATACCGAAATCGCCCTTGCCGACGTTGTCCAATTGACCGACAAATGTAATCAGGCCCGACAATGCCAGCAAGACCGCCACCACCAGCAATACGCTCGACATAACGGTGCGGAGAATGTAGCGATCGACAATCAGCATTTTGTCACCGCGTACCCTCGCGCCGTGGCTGGCGCCGGCTGCGTTCCTGCCACCACAACATAACGGCTGCGACGGCCACTATCGAAACGGGAACCCAGTAGATGCCGATTTTGGATGGAAACAACTCCCGCTCTACCCAGGAGCGGGTCGCCTCGGTCAGGTTGCTATAAAGCACATAGATCAGGATGCCGAGGGCGATCCGCCCGTAACGACCCTCTCGCGGGCTTGCCCGGCAAAGTGGCACGGCAATCAGGGTCAGCGCAAACAGCGACAGCGGCGATGACAGGCGCCATTGCAACTCAGCCTTGTGCGAGGGTTCCGCGGAGCCGATCAGCTGTGAGGTCGGCATCAGTTTGGGGAGATCGGTATTTACCTTGCCGGACTTCACACGCACCGGAATTCCATGCTCGGCAAACCGGATAACCTGGAAATTTACCGAGCCCGGCACGCCTTCGTATCGCTCACCGTCATAAAGCAGCATGGTTCGCAGACCGCTGTCCTGATTCTCGGTAATCCGGCCGCGGCGGGCAACGGCGGCCTCCACCCGCTGCTCGGTCCGGCGTTGCAGAAACAGGTTCCGCAGCATGCCCTGGTCATCCACCCGTTCAACAAAAACCACCGCGCCACCGGTGTTTTCGGTATGAAAGCGGCCGGGTTCCAGGCCGCCACGGTCTATCAGCTTGCTGGCGTCCGCCTGGATCTGGGCCGTGGCCAGGAGAGACTGCGGCACAACGACCAGGGTCAGCCATGCCAGCAACACCGCCAGCAGCGCGGCAAACAACAATAACGGTCGAAGAATTCGCGCATTGCCCACACCGCAGGCGTAAATCGCGGTCAACTCACTGTCACGATTGAATCGCCCCAGGGCGAGCATGATCGCAATCAGCACAGCCACCGGAATCAGCACGCTGACGTATTGCACGGAAGTCAGTCCAAGCAAGGCGAATACCGCGTCTTTTGGCAACTCCCCGCTCGCCGCCTTGCCAAGCACACGAGCGAACTGGTTGGTTACCAGCACGAACAACAGAATCGCGGTCACTCCGAGCCATGTGCGGAAGACTTCGCGCATGATGTAACGATCAAGAATTGGCACTTTGACGTTTCACTGTCGTTTAGCCCGACCGGTTTTAATCTAGTACACTAGGCGCCCATTCGGTGTCCTGAATGGTATTGGTTTTGCGCAAGTCTACGCCACCGGGCCACACTCGCTAAACAAATTACAACAAAAGCTGAATCGGCCCGATGCGGCCGGTTAGCCTAACGCGCGGCCACGGTGACGTGGACCAAGGGAGCAAATATGCAGTTTCATGCCACCAGCGGTGCACCCGCCCGACAAAAAACAGACTGTGCGATTGTAGGGATATTCGAAAAACAGGCACTGTCACCGGCTGCCGCCGAACTCGACAAGGCCAGCAAGGGCGCGATCAGCAAGGTTCTCGCCCAGGGCGACATCAGCGGCAAGCGCGGCGAGACCCTTTTGCTGCGCCACGTGGCGGGGCTGAATTGCGTCCGACTGATCCTGACAGGTCTCGGCAAACAGGACGAGTATGACGCGCACAATCATCGTCGCGCTCTCGCTGCGGCAATGAAACTGGTTGCGGCGACCTCCAGTCGCGACGCCCTCAGCTTCCTTGGCTGGGGTCCCGCGGACAAGTCGGAGTTTCAGAGAATCGGTCGCGATACCCTGCTTGCCGCACACGCCGCGGTTTACCGTTTCACCGAGATGAAGTCAGGCCGCTCCGAACCCCAGCCGAAACTGGACAGCATCGGCATCGGCGTACCCAGCCGCAGCGCCGCCAATGCCGCGCAGAAAGGGGCCGAAGAAGGCGCCTCCATCGCCGCCGGCATGAGCCTGAGTCAGGATCTCGCCAACCTTCCCGCCAACGTCTGCACTCCGACATATCTCGCGACGACTGCGAAGAAGCTGGCGCGCCAGCATCGCAATCTCCGGGCCGAGGTTTTTAGCGAAGCAGATATGAAACGGCTGAAGATGGGCGCCCTGCTGTCCGTAACCCGCGGCACGCAGGAGCCCGCGAAACTGGTTGTGCTCCACTACAAGGGGGCGCAGTCACAGGCGCCGGTAGTACTGGTCGGGAAAGGAATCACATTCGATGCAGGCGGCATCTCGCTAAAGCCGCCCCAGGCCATGGACGAGATGAAATTTGACATGTCGGGCGCCGCATCGGTGCTTGGCTGCATGCATGCTGTTGCCAGCCTTAAATTGCCGATCAATCTTATTGTCATCGTTCCGGCCTGCGAAAATCTGCCCAGCGGCCTTGCAACCAAGCCCGGGGACATAGTGCGCAGCATGTCCGGAAAGACCATCGAGATTCTGAATACCGACGCCGAAGGACGCCTGATCCTGTGCGACGCGCTGACCTACGCGCGGCGCTTCAAGCCCTCAATCGTGATCGACGTTGCAACCCTCACCGGCGCCTGTGTCATCGCGCTCGGTGGTCATTTGACGGGGTTGATGAGTCCGGACGATCAACTTGCCGCTGACCTGCTGGCCGCGGGAGAGCGCATCGGCGATCGCGCCTGGCGCCTGCCTCTGTCGGAGGAATATCACGAGGGCCTGAAGAGCAACTTTGCCGATTTCGCCAATGTGGGCGGGCGCGAGGGCGGCGCGATTACCGCGGGCTGTTTTCTGTCCAAATTCACCGAAGGTATGACCTGGGCCCATCTCGATATCGCGGGCACCGCCTGGAAGAGCGGTGCGCAAAAGGGCAGTACCGGCCGCCCGGTGCCGCTACTGGTGGAATACCTGATGGAGCGTGTTCGCTGACGATCCCGAATGACCCGCGTCGATTTCTACGTTCTCGAATCCAGCGGTCCGACGTCCCGCCTCCGCTGTGCCTGCCGGATCGCGGAAAAGGCCTTTCTGCTGGACCACAGAATCTACATCCACGCCGGTAGCGACAGGGAAGCGCGCGCCATGGACGATTTGCTTTGGAGTTTCCGCGGTGGCAGCTTCATCCCCCATGCCGTGGTGACTCCCCACGAGGTGCATGGCGAGGCGGTTCTGATCGGGCATGATGCAGATAACGACCCCGCCGAAACTGACCTGCTGATCAATCTCGCGGACGAAATTCCAATGTTTTTCAGCCGCTTTCAGCGAGTAGTCGAGGTGGTATCTGAAGACAAGCAGAGCCGTGAGTCCGGCCGCAACAGATTTCGCTTTTACCGCGACAGAGGATACGATCTGCGCACGCATCAGCTGCGCTGAGGACAATTGCATGGCCTGGTGGAACAAGCCGGAAGAACAAGACGAGACCAGCGACGACGATATTCCGGTTCTGACCGAGGCGCTGAGCGCCGAGGAGATCGCCGAGCTCGAGGGCGGTGACGCGGCAGAACCGCGCTATGAAATCAGCGAGGAACAGCTGGGAGAAATGCGTGCCGACCTCGCGGCGCGCACCCATGACCTGGCCGACCAGCTCGTTCACACCGCGTTCAGGGACATGGAGGCGGCGCTGTTCGAACAGGTATCGACTCGGCTGCGCGCTGAACTTCCGGAACTGATCGGGCGCGTACTGGGCGACCATCTGAACAAGGACCCGGAGTAGACCCCCGACGGTCCGGTAATTAGCAGAAACTCTAATACTCAGGGCCGCCCAAAACCGGCCCGTGAAACTGTGGACGAAAAGGTCATGGAGAAATCATATTCACCCGCCGACATCGAGGCGCGCTGGTACAAACACTGGGAAGAATCCGGCTATTTTGCGCCGGATGGCGATGGCGAATCCTACTGCATCATGATCCCGCCGCCGAACGTAACCGGCACGCTTCACATGGGACATGCGTTCCAGGACACGATCATGGACGCGTTGACCCGCTACCACAGGATGTGCGGTCACGACGCATTGTGGCAGCCAGGCACCGATCACGCCGGCATTGCGACCCAGATGGTGGTCGAACGACAGCTCAATAACGAAGGCATCAGTCGGCAGGAACTTGGTCGCGAAGCGTTTTTACAGCGAGTCTGGCAATGGAAGGACGAATCCGGTGGAGTGATCTCGCAGCAATTGCGGAGGCTCGGTGCATCCGTCGACTGGAGCCGCGAACGGTTCACGATGGACGATGGATTGTCGGCGGCAGTTACTGAAGTATTCGTGCGCCTGTTCGACGAGGGACTTATCTACCGCGGCAAAAGATTGGTCAACTGGGATCCGGTCCTGCATACAGCGTTGTCCGACCTGGAGGTTCTCTCCGAGGAAGAGCAAGGCCATCTGTGGCATCTGCGTTATCCGCTCAGCGACAGCGAACAATTTCTCGTCGTGGCCACCACGCGTCCCGAAACGATGCTTGGCGATACGGCGGTAGCGGTAAACCCGGAAGATGATCGCTACAAGGCACTGATAGGGCGCGAGGTCACGCTGCCGTTGACCGGGCGCCGTATTCCAATAATCGCTGATGACTACGTCGATGCGGAGTTTGGCAGCGGCTGCGTAAAGATCACGCCGGCCCATGACTTCAACGACTACGAGATCGGCCGCCGACACGATCTCGAGATGATCAATATCTTTACCGACGATGCGGCGCTCAACGACCAGGTCCCCGAGCCTTACCGGGGGCTGGATCGTTTTGCGGCACGCGAGCGTATTATCCGCGACCTGGAGCAACAGCAGCTCCTGGAACGGATTGACGACCATCGCCTGATGGTGCCGCGAGGCGATCGCAGCGGCACGGTCGTCGAGCCCTACCTGACAGATCAATGGTATGTCCGGGTCGAACCGCTGGCAAAGGAGGCAATCGCAGCGGTCGAGAACGGCAAAATTCGCTTTGTTCCCGGGAATTGGAGCAAGACGTATTTCGAGTGGATGCGCAATATCCAGGACTGGTGTATCAGCCGTCAGCTGTGGTGGGGACATCGTATTCCCGCGTGGTACGACGATGACGGCAACATTTACGTGGGGCGCAACGAGGAAGAGGTCAGGGAAAAGCACGCCATCCCGGCCGACAAGTCATTGCGCCAGGAAGAGGATGTACTGGATACATGGTTTTCCTCGGCACTGTGGCCGTTCTCGACCCTGGGCTGGCCGGAGCAGACCGCGGCGTTGCAAAAATTCTATCCGACCAATGTGCTCGTCACCGGGTTCGACATCATATTTTTCTGGGTCGCACGAATGATCATGATGGGACTCAAGTTCATGGACGACGTACCCTTTCGCGAGGTCTACGTTCATGGCCTGATTCGCGATCATGAAGGCCAGAAAATGTCGAAATCCAAGGGCAATGTGCTGGACCCGATAGACATCATCGACGGTGTCGATCTCGATACCCTGCTTGCGAAGCGGACCAGCGGCCTGATGCAACCGCATCTCAAACCGCGCATCGAAAAAGCGACCCGCAAGGAATTCCCGCACGGCATCGAACCCTACGGCACGGATGCCCTCCGATTCACCTTCGCCGCCCTGGCCACCACCGGGCGTGACATTCGTTTCGACCTGGGCCGGGTCGAAGGCTATCGAAACTTCTGCAACAAACTCTGGAACGCCTCACGATTCGCGTTGATGTATCTTGAGGAACCGGCCCCCTCCGGCGAATCCGGCCAGGCCCCCGCGCTGGCGGAGAATTGGATACGGTCGCGGCTTTCGGTCGCAATATCGGCGGTACATGAGAACCTGGCAACTTACCGGCTCGATCTCGCGGCCAAGGCCGTTTACGAGTTCATCTGGTACGAATTCTGTGACTGGTACCTGGAACTGGCGAAACCGGTACTGAACGATGCCAACGCGAGCAGCGGGCGTCTCGCTGCCACACGTGCCTGCCTGGTAGACGTACTTGAATCCGCGCTGCGCTTGCTGCACCCGCTGATGCCATTTATCACTGAAGAGATCTGGCAACTTGTCGCGCCGCTCGCCGGGCGGTCAGGCAATACGATCATGCTGCAGCCGTTTCCGGTAGCGGCCGATTACATTCGCGACGAGAGCGCCGAGCAGGAGATGCAGTGGCTGCAAGGTTTCATTCTCGGGATTCGGCAAATCCGCGGCGAGATGGACATTTCGCCGGGGCGGCGTCTACCGGTACTGGTTCTGGACGCATCGGCCGACGACCGTCATATGCTCGAAACGCATTCGCTGCTGCTTCAGACTCTGGCACGAATCGAGTCCATTGAAATTCTCAAGGAAGAAGCGGAGGCTCCACCTGCCGCGACTGCGCTGCTGGGATCCACCAAACTCCTGGTACCGATGGCAGGGCTGATCGATGTCGAGGCCGAGCGCTCCCGGCTACGGAAACAACAGGACAAACTCGCAGTGGATCGCGGGCGCGCCGCGCAGAAACTGCAAAATGAGTCGTTCGTCAATCGCGCTCCCGCCGACGTCGTGGCTAAGGAGAGGCAACGCCTGGAAGAACTGGAGGGGGCACTGTCGGAACTGAGCGAACGACTGCAAAAACTGGACACTCTGCGCGCGGCATCCACGGACTGATCGTGATAAGCAACGCAATTTCCCGGCTCAACGACATTGTAGTCGGCAAGGAAATGGAGATCCGGCTGTGCCTGACCTGCCTGGTTGCGCGCGGCCACCTGCTGATCGAGGATCAGCCTGGCGTGGGCAAGACAACGCTGGCCCATGCGCTGGCGCGGGTACTCGGACTGACCTATCAGCGGATTCAGTTCACCAGCGACCTGCTTCCCGCAGATGTCATTGGTGTTTCGGTGTTCGACAGGGCAACCGGCGGCTTCAGGTTTCACCAGGGGCCGGTATTCTCGCAACTGATCCTCGCCGACGAAGTCAATCGGGCCAACCCGAAGGCCCAGAGTGCGCTGCTCGAGGCAATGGAAGAAGGCCAGGTGACAGCGGACGGCAGTACCTACCCGCTGCCCATGCCGTTTTTCGTGATCGCCACACAGAACCCGAGTCACCAGATTGGAACGTTTCCGCTTCCGGAGTCGCAGCTCGATCGATTCCTGATGCGAATTCACCTCGGTTATCCGGACGCCGCGGTGGAACGTGAGTTATTGACCGGTCGCGATCGCCGCGATTTGCTGCAGGAGCTCGAACCGGAGCTCGATCCGGTCATGCTCGCTGATCTGCAGAAACGCGTGCCCGCAATCCACGTGTCCCCCGCGTTGCTGGACTATCTGCAAGCGCTGATCGCCTATAGCCGCGATGCTCCGGCGTTCGAGACCGGCCTCAGTCCGCGTGCCGCGATCGGCCTTCTGCGCGCCGCCCAGGCATGGGCATTGCTCGATGGGCGAAAAAGCGTAGTGCCGGAGGACGTCCAGGCAGTTCTGGCCTCGGTAGCCGCGCATCGGCTGCGCTCGGTCGCCGAAGGTGGCGGAGAAACCGGCTCCGATATCGGAGAGTATCTGCGCCAGGCGGTCCCCGTGCCATGACGCAGACGACGCTCGGCAAGACCGTCGGGCGCTCAAAACCGCGAAGCACGTGGCAGGCGTGGCCGCAGAAAATTCGCCAGCGGATAGCCGCCTGGGCACGACGCCGCCATGGTGAGGATCGCGAACCGGTTATTCTGCACAAGCGACGGGTCTATATTCTTCCGACCCGCGCGGGCATCACGTTCGCGATTTTGTGTTTCGTAATGCTTCTCGGCGCGCTGAACTACGACAACAGCATGGGTCTGGCGCTTGCATTTCTGCTTGCATCCTGCGGCCTGGTTGCGATGCATCAGTGCCATCGCAACCTGCTCGATGTCGTGCTGCGCTCAGCCGCCGTGCGCCCGGTCTTCGCCGGTGAGACGGCGCACTTCAGGGTGCTGTTCGACAATCACGAGTCGCGCGCCAGGTTTCAGCTGCAGCTGCGTCTCAACGATGCTACGGGCACGGCTGCAGATATCGCCGCCGATACCACTGCGACCCTGGAATTGCCTTTACCTACCGATACCCGTGGTCGTTTGCGAGTCGAGCGGTTCAGCGTTACCACGTCGCAACCACTCGGACTGTTCCGCGCCTGGTCATGGATTCACCTGCCCCTGGAATGCATTGTCTATCCGCGGCCCGCAGCACCTGGATTGCCAGCTCCGCCGCGCGAGTCCCAGGCCGGTTCGAATACCGGGCACGCTGATGGCGACGAGGACTTCTCGGGGCTGCGTCCAATGCGGCCAGGGGACTCGCCGCAGCGCGTTGCATGGAAAACCGCTGCACGCGGGCTGGAGCCCATGGTCAAGCAGTTCGCCGGTGGCGCACAGGCGCCGCTATGGTTGCGCTGGGACAGTGCCCGCGGCAGCGACCCGGAGCAACGCATAGCGATTCTGTGCCGCTGGATTCTCGATGCCGACCGTGCCGGGCGCAGCTTTGGCCTCGACCTGCCCGGCCACAGCGTAAAACCGGACGCGGGTGTCGAGCATCGTCATCGCTGCCTTCGCGCACTGTCGTTATTGCCGTCATGAGCGCCACGGCCGCGTTGTCTACGGTAAAGGAACAACGGATCGCGGAGGTGACGAAGCTTGCCTGGCTGATCATCGCGCTCATTGCGGCGCTGCTCCCCCACTTGCCGTATCTACCTGTCTGGATACCGCTTACCGGTTTTGCGATAGCCGCCTGGCGACTCCACGCAGCATGGCGCGGCAATGCCTTGCCATCCAGGGTCGCACGTCTGCTTCTTGCGCTGGCCGGTTTCGGCGGTGTTTTTATGGCGTTTCGCGGCCAACTGAGCGGGCTCAATCCGGGCACGAGCCTGCTCGCGGTCATGTTGTTTCTGAAATTGCTGGAAACTTCGCGCCAACGCGATTACATGATGCTACTGATGTTCGCGATGTTTCTGCCGCTGGCGGCGTTTCTCCGCACCCAATCAGGCTGGTCGTTTATCTACTTGCTGCTGAGCGTGATCCTGCTATTCGCGGCAATGCTGCAGGCCGGACGTGATGGGCCGCCGCTACCTGCCCGAGCTGTCCTTGGGCAAAGCGGGCGGCTGCTGCTCCAGGCCGCGCCGCTGGCCATTGTATTGTTCGTGCTGTTTCCACGACTGCCCGGCGCATTCTGGACATTGCCACGGCAGGGATCGACGGGGATCAGTGGCCTGAGCGAGGAAATGCGCCCCGGCGATCTGAGCAAGCTCGTACTATCGGAAGAAACCGCATTCCGCGTGCGCTTCGAGTCTGACCCGCCCGCACCGCAGTTTCGCTATTGGCGTGCGCTGGTGCTCGAGGAATTCGATGGCCGTACCTGGCGTCAGGCCAAACGCCAGAGCTGGCGGGCGCAGACCGGTGCTATCGAAAAAACCGGCGCGGAAGTCGATTACGAGATCGTACTGGAACCGCACGGGCGCGACTGGCTGTTCGTACTCGATTTGCCAACCGCCTGGCCGCGAGACGCGGTCCTGTTTCGGCAATTGCATTTGCGCCGTGCAAGCGGGCCGGTCAACAGCAACCTGGTCTATCGGGCCAGCTCCGATGTCCGGGCCCGAGAATCCCTGCCGCTTACGAACCAGATCAGGCAACTCAATACCCATCTGCCGGGCCAGGCCAATCCGCGTAGCGCCGCACTGGCACAACGGATCAGTGCGGGCGTCGATAGTGACAGCGCATTCGTCGAGGCGGTGCTTGGATTTTTTGGCGACCAGGAGTTCGTCTACACGCTTGATCCGGCGGCCGTTGACCCGCGCAACCCGGTTGACGACTTTTTGTTCGAGACCCGCGAGGGATTTTGCGAATACTATGCGTCCGCACTGGCGACACTGGCCCGCGCAGCAGGGATTCCCGCGCGTATCGTGACCGGTTACCAGGGGGGCGAATTGAACCCGGTCGGCGACTATTACATGGTGCGCCAGGCCGATGCTCATGCGTGGACCGAAATCTGGCTCGCTGACAGGGGCTGGGTAAGAATCGATCCTACCGCTGCCGTGGCACCGGGCAGAATCAGGTCGGGGATCGAGGAGACTCTCGATATAGGCGGTCGCGAGCGCAATAGTGACTGGCAAATCCTGAGACGGCTGAGACTTTACTGGGATGCCGCCAACACCAACTGGAACCGCTGGGTCATCAATTACGGACAACCGCAACAGTTCGCGGTACTCGATTGGCTGGGGTTCGCCCGACCGGACAGCACCGCATATATCATCGCGTTGCTGGCCGGCGCGCTCGGGGCCGTCGCATTTCTGGCGCTTTGGCTACGCCGCAGCGACAGGCCGCGAGATCGGGATGCCGTGGCCGCTCTGTACAGTCAATTTTGTGAGCGCCTGCGACGCATCGGCATTCAGCGTCCGCCGTCCGAAGGCCCGATCGATTTCGCTGCGCGCGCGATCCGCGCCTGCCCCGACCTGTCGGCACAGATCCGCGACATTACCGATTGCTACGTCGCGCTTCGCTACGGCACGGCCGACCCGGCCAGGTTACTACCCCAGCTGCGCAGCCGGGTCAGGCGATTCAGGCCTACTTCCCGCCATCGTCGAGAAGCTTAGCGGCCGCCTCCCCTGCTTCGACGTTGACTCGCCACAGCAAGGCACCGCCGACAAGAAACAGGATCGACACAGCCATGATGCTGTCGCGCTCGGTAGCACCCCCAATCAAAACCGGCGTAAGCGCCATCAGCGTCGGTCCGATAATTGCGGCAAATTTTCCGACCATATTAAAAAATCCGAAAAACTCCGCGGTTTTGCTGGGCGGTATCAGGCGAGCGTACAACGATCTGGAAAGACTCTGTACACCGCCCTGAACCAGCCCGATTGCAATAGCCAGGTTGTAGAAGTCACCGGCGTCGGAGAGCCATCGCCAGGCGTAGACAAGAGCGGCGATATAGACGGCGAGTCCGATCAGGATCGCGCGCTTCGCCCCGATGCGGCTACCGAGCCAGCCAAATGCAAGCGCCGCCGGGAATGCAACGAACTGGGTGACAAGCAATGCGGTCACCAGCGATGCCTGGGGCAGGTTCAGAACCCGATCGCCAAAAAACACCGCAGTCTTGATGACCGTGTTGACACCATCGATATACAACCAATACCCAACCAGGAAAAGCAGGAGGACGCGCAGATTGCGAATCTCGCGTGCGGTGTCCAGCAACTGGCGCATGCCCTCGCGCACGGCGCGCATTGGCGGTGCCGCGTCGGCGGTCGGAGTTTCCCGGACATATTTCAGCAACGGAATCGTAAACAGCCCCCACCACAGCGCTACCGTGACAAACGAGGCTTTTACCGCGGCGATGGAGCCGCTCAATCCGAACAGCTCCGGTTTTTGCGCCATCAGTACATTGACCGCGAATAGCAGACCGCCACCGACATAGCCGGCACCGTAGCCGAAAGCGGAAACGAGATCGAACTCGTCGCGCTTGGCAACATCGACCAGCATCGAATCATAAAAAATATTGGCGCCGGAAAACCCGATCGTGCCGAGCCCGTACAACAGCAGCCCGACCCACCACTGCCCGGCATGCACCCAGGCCAGCGCCGCAGTCATAAGGATGCCGGCGGCGGCGAACGTAACAAGGAATTTTTTGCGGCTGCCACCCCGGTCCGAAATCGCGCCCAGCAGCGGTGCGACAACAGCCACCAGCAAACTGGATCCAGCCAGCGTAATGTTAAACCAGAACTGCGATCGCTCCGCACTGATGTCCTGACTGATCGCACTGAAGAAAACCGGGAAGAAGCCCGCCATCACGGTCGTGGCGAAAGCCGAGTTGGCCCAGTCATACAATGCCCACGACAAGACCTCGCGGCGGAAGAAAACATTACGCATTGGCTATTCCTTAGATTGCAATCTGACACGGTTGCGCCAGAGCCGAACTCCGACCGCCGCCAATCAGCGGCGGACACGTCACCTTACCGCGTAAATCCAACTCCGGTCGAGCAGGTGACAACCAAACATCTGCCGCGAAATTCCGAGTCCGGCTGGCGGCCAGGCAAAATCAACCGGCCGCATGCTCGCGCGTTTCGTCGAACCGCACATCCGGCCAGCGTTCCATTGTCAGACTGAGATTGACCCGGGTAGGCGCAATGTAGACCAACGCTCCAGTGTGATCCAGCGCGAGATTTTCAGGCGAGCGCCGGCGCAGATCTTCGATTGTTTTTTGGTCCTCGGCGTTGACCCACCGCGCTGTTGCCACGGATACATTTTCGAACCCGCAATCGACACCATATTCGGCTTTTAGACGGTGCGCCACTACGTCGAACTGGAGCGGACCAATCGCCCCGAGAATCAAATCGTTGTTCATCAACGGGCGGAAAAGCTGGGTTGCGCCCTCTTCGCAAAGTTGATCCAGCCCCTTGTTCAGAGCCTTCATTCGCATAGGATCACGCAGCACCGCGCGACGGAAAAGCTCCGGCGCGAAATCCGGTATGCCTTTGAATGTCAGGGCTTCGCCAGCGGTGAATGTATCTCCGATGTTTATCGTGCCATGATTGTGCAAGCCGATAATATCCCCCGCAAAAGCCTCCTCGGCACGTTGCCGGTCCGCGGCTAAAAAAGTCACCGCATCTGCGATACGCACATCGCGGCCCAACCGGACGTGACGCAGCTTCATGTTTCGCCGGTATTGTCCTGAGCACAGGCGCATGAATGCGATCCGGTCTCGGTGCGCCGGATCCATATTGGCCTGGATCTTGAACACGAAACCGGACAGGTTTTCCTCGGTCGGGATTACGGTGCGCGACGAGGTTTCGCGCGGTTGTGGCCCCGGCGCATGTTCAGAGAAAAAATCCAGTAGCGGCCTGATACCGAAAATATTCAGTGCCGAGCCAAAAAATACCGGCGTTTGCCGTGCGGCCAGGTAAGCCTCCCGGTCAAATTGCGGACAAGCGCCGCGGACCAGCTCTATCTCCTCGGTCAATTCGTCCGCCCGGCTACCGAGCACCTCGCGAGCCATTTCGGAGTCGAGCCTGGCAATCGTCTTGTCGTGACCGACCCGACCGCCCTCCCCGGCTTCGTAGACATAAATCGCGTCATCATACAGATGGTAGATGCCGGCAAGTCCCCGTCCCATACCAATCGGCCAGGTGACGGGCGCGCAGCTGATGCCCAAAACGGATTCGATCTCATCGAGCAATTCCAGCGGTTCGCGACCCTCACGATCGAGCTTGTTGACGAAGCTCATAATCGGCGTGTCCCGCAGGCGACAGACCTCCATCAATTTGATCGTGCGTGCCTCGACACCTTTGGCGCAATCGATAACCATCAATGCCGAGTCCACCGCTGTCAGCGTTCGGTAGGTATCTTCCGAAAAGTCTTCATGCCCCGGGGTGTCAAGGAGATTGATCACCCGCCCCGCATAGGGAAACTGCATTACGGATGACGTTACCGATATACCGCGCTGTTGCTCCAGCGCCATCCAGTCGGAAGTGGCATGGCGCGCTGCCTTACGCCCTTTTACCGCACCGGCCAACTGGATTGCGCCGCCGAATAACAACAGCTTCTCGGTCAGCGTGGTTTTGCCGGCATCCGGATGAGAAATAATCGCAAACGTTCGTCGCCTGCCGATTTCGTCGCTTGTATGGGTCATGGCTCAGCGCACAAAAGGAACGCAGTGTAACCGATTTGCGATTGCGGCTGTCGCTGCGTGCCGGCGTTTAAGCAGCGTCAGATTTCCAGCTCCAGTGCAAGGACCAACGCGTCTTCGCGCCCCCTGGCACTGCGGTAGTAGGCACGCCGGTGGCCGATCTCGACAAAACCCGCCGAACGATACAATTCCAGCGCGATTTCGTTGGACGGGCGCACCTCGAGAAATACCGTCTTTACACCGGTCTGTTTCACTTGCTCCAGCGTATGCGACAAGAGGTAACGCCCGAGGCCCATCCCGTGGAAATCGGGACGAATACACAGGTTGAGCAAATGCGCCTCGCTGGCCCCGAACGAGACGATGCTATAGCCGATGGCCTGCTCGCCCGCACACAGGATCCGGCAACAGTAGCCGACACGCAGACAATCCCTGAAAATCCCCGACGTCCACGGGAATTCGTAGCTCCGCGACTCGATGGCGGCAACATCATCGATGTCTGCAGGTGTCATATCCCGCAGCAGGTAGGTCTCGGGACTGCGTACGGCGCTCATGGTACTTGCCCGGCGACGGATAATGCCATCTGCATGTCCTGCCAGACCTTGCGTTTCTCCAGCGGACTGCGCAGCAAATAGGCGGGATGATAGGTAACGATAACCGGAATCTCAGCAGCACCGAATACATGGACACGGCCACGCATGCGGCCGATGGCCTCACTGCTTCCAAGAAGATTCTGTGCCGCCACCCGGCCAAGCGCCACGATCAATTTCGGCCTCACCAGCTCTACCTGGCGTTGCAGATAGGGCATGCATTGTTCGACTTCTTCGCTCTTGGGGTCGCGATTCTGCGGCGGTCTGCATTTCAATATGTTGGCGATGAATACCTGCTCGCGGCGCAATCCCACTGCACGCAGTATCGCATTCAGTAATTGCCCGGCGCGGCCGACGAAAGGTTCGCCCTGGCGGTCTTCCTCTGCTCCCGGCGCCTCACCGACAATCATCCAGTCAGCCGCGGGATCGCCGACACCAAACACGGTCTGTGTCCGATTCTCGGAGAGTTCGCATCGAGCGCAGCCGGCTACCTGTGCCTGCAACTGGGGCCAGTCCGCCGCCACCGGGTCAGGTACGGGCTCCGCGCCGATTTCCTCCCCGGCTTCTACCGCCCGGTCACGTGCAACCCATGCCGTGATCCCGATCGCCTCGAGATAGGCACGCTGGCGGGCGCCCCCCATATCAGCCTTCCCGCTCGCTGGCCGCCTTGTCCGCCTGCGGCGGCCGATTGCGGCGGTACAAACAAAGCAGCGGCCCGGTCAGCGCGTAACCGAAAAACATCAGGAACAAAACAACGGGCGGTTCAAAACTGATCAAAACAAAAATCAGTGGAATCGCAAGCACATAGGCAAACGGTACCTTTCTACCCAGATTGATGTCCTTGAAGCTGTAGTAGCGAAAACTGCTGACCATCAGCCCACCCGCGCCCGCCGTAAAAAGAAACGCAATCACGAGCGCTATCGTACCGGTCGCCTGCCAGTCCGACACCAGCCAGACCACTGCAGCGACGAGGCCGGCTGCGGACGGACTTGGAAGCCCTTCGAAGAACCGTTTGTCGCTCGAATCTGCGCGCGAATTGAATCGGGCGAGACGCAGCGCGGCGGATACT
>Ga0102955_1000025_pt1 | contig 28603 bp, 26 predicted proteins | sample SalPonF2_A_D1_MG_FD_78512 | JGI IMG/M metagenome (GOLD analysis project Ga0102955, IMG submission 78512) | Salt pond soil microbial communities from South San Francisco under conditions of wetland restoration - Salt Pond MetaG SF2_A_D1_MG ... | reverse complement strand
GTTGCGAGCATGGCCACGGCCCAATTGCAGTTGCGTCACTTGCTGGAGAACAACGCGCCGCGCTGGCTTCACGCGATAGTCCGCGGCGTTGCGTTTCCGTTCGGCTGGCCTTTCCTTGCAGAGACCGACCAGGCCGAGTTGCAGGCGGCCCAGGCGCTGGTCGTGCCATCGACGGTACGTGACCGTCTGACCGCAGGGATTTTCTGGAGCGGCAACCGGCGCGATGCGCTCTCGCGGCTGGAGAATGCGCTCACGCGGATAAACGCTATCACCCCGCTGGCGGAAAAACTGCACAGTGGCGAACGGGTCGGGCTGATCCACGGCGCCGACCTGGAGGAGAAACTGGCCAGCGCTGAGGCGGCGAGGTTGTTTGCCGCGAGCGATGCGCAGTTGCTGCGTGAGGCGGATGCTTTGCGCCGCGAAGTCATGGCAATGGACGTTGTCGATGAACAGCTGGAGTCACTCAGCCAGAAACGTGCGCCAGCGTAGTCCGAGATAGGTCGTGTAGCCAAAATCACGGCTGACGATGGCGCCGTTGGAGTCGATGACGTAGTAGGTCGGAAAGCCCGGCACCTGAAAATCCCGCGCCGTTGCAGTCGTGCCGAGCAGAACCGGGATTTCGAGATCATGGCGCCGGGCAAAAGCCCGCACTTCGCCGCTTGTCTCGTAGCTCAGCGCGATCATCACGATGTTGAGGTCAGTGGCCGGCAGCGCCGTGCGCAGATGCTGAATATTGCTTGCCGAGGCCGAGCAAATGCGGCACCACGGCGCAAAAAAATAAACCAGCGTTGGTCGGCCGCGCAGATCGGCGAGGTCGACGAATTCTCCGCTCAGCGCCTGCAGCCGAAACGGCGGTGCCGCAGCGGCATCCGCGGGCAGCAGATCGCGGGTCTGGTACCAGCGCACGGCGATGACGACCACCGCGATCAGAAGCAGTTCCGGCCACACCCGGCCGCCGCCGGTTGCCGCGCGGGCCCATCGCTTCAGGCGTGTTGTGACCGCATCGATCACGGCAGGTGCTCGCTGGCGAGATAGTCGCGCGATTGCATTTCGATCAATCGGCTTTCGGTACGGCGAAACTCGAACTCCAGGCGTCGGCCGCGATAGAGCGTTTCCAGTTCCGTCGCTGCGGACAGAATCAGTTTGACGTTGCGATCGTAGAACTCGTCTACCAGGCTAATAAAACGCCGCGCCTCATTTTCGCTTTCCACGGTCAGTACCGGCACACCGGAAACGATGACCGTATGAAAACAACGTGCGATTTCAATATAGTCGGCAGCGCTCCGCGGGCCACCGCAGATTTCGTCGAAATCGAACCAGACCACGCCGTCTGCCAGACGACGGGTAGCGAGTGAACGGCCGTTGAGTTCGAGCGTCATCGAGTCGTGGCCGGTGTCGGGTGCAATTGCATTAAAGCTGCGCAGCAGATTGTGGTCGGCAGCCTGATCGAGCGGGCTGTGATAAATCTCTGCCTGCTCCAATGCGCGCAGGCGGTAATCGGTTGCGTTCTGCAAATGGACGATGTCGGTGTGCTTCTCGATCAGATCAATGGTCGGCAGGAACCGGGATCTCTGCAGCCCGTCCCGGTACAGTTCCTGCGGTACCACATTGGAGGTCGCGACGAGACTCACGCCACGCCGGAACAGACCCTCGAACAGGTTGCCGAGGATCATGGCATCGGCAATATCCGAAACGAAAAACTCGTCAAAGCAGATTATCCGCGCACGCCGCGCCAGCCGGTCGGCGACTTTGTCCAGCGGGGATGCAACGTGGTTCAGTTCGTTCAGTTGTTCGTGGACGCCGAACATGAAGCGATGGAAATGGGTGCGCAGGCCGATTCCGGCTGGCAGGCACGAATAGAACAAATCAACCAGAAACGTTTTGCCACGGCCGACCCCGCCCCAAAGATAAAGACCGCGCAGCGGTTCGATCTTCGCGTTGCCTGGCCTGACGCGCAGCAGCAACCGGTCGAGCGCTCCATAGCCGGGAGCATCCGGCAACGCCAGCGCCAGCGCCTGCAGGTAACGCAATACTTCTCGTTGCGCCGGGTCCGGCTGCACTTCGCCGGCGTCAACGAGGGCCTGGTAACGCGCTTCCGGGGTGAGCGGGGCCTGGGCGCTGTTGGCACCGGTTCCCGGGCCCGACCGGTGCGGAGCCTGACGAGTATTCATCGCTGCATCCCGCCGGTCCTGCCGCGGCTGGCGAGCTCAGTCTTCATTGAGTTCCGGCCGGTTGCGAAAGAGATCGAGTGCTTCGGGGTTGGCCAGTGCATCGCTGTTCCTGACGCTTCGGCCGTGAACCACATCGCGCACCGCAAGTTCGGTAATTTTGCCGCTCAGCGTGCGGGGAATATCCGATACCGCGAGTATTTTGGCCGGGACGTGGCGTGGCGTGGTGTTTTCGCGGAGCTGGGCCCTGATCCGGTCGCACAAGTGCCGATCGAGTTCGAAGCCGTTCTGGAGGCGGACGAACAGTATCACGCGCACGTCGCCGTGCCAGTCCTGGCCGATGGCAATGCTCTCGGCAATCTCTTCGAGTTGCTCGACCTGGCGATAGATTTCGGCAGTGCCGATTCGAACGCCGCCGGGATTGAGAACCGCATCGGATCGGCCATGAATTATCAGCCCGCCATGCTCGGTCAGCTCGGCAAAATCGCCATGGCACCAGATGCCCTCGAAGCGGCTGAAATATGCGTCGAGATATCGTTCGTTGCCGGGATCGTTCCAGAAGCCAATCGGCATCGACGGAAAAGGACGGGTGCAGACCAGTTCGCCCTGCTGCCCGGTCATTGGCTGGCCGGCTTCGTCCCAGACCTCGACGGCCATTCCGAGACCGCGACACTGCAACTCTCCGCGCCAAACCGGCAATATGGGGTTGCCGAGAGCGAAACACGAGATGATGTCGGTTCCGCCCGAGATCGACGACAATTGCAGAGACTCTGAGATCTCGCGATACACGTAATCGAAGCTCTCCGGAGCCAGCGGCGATCCCGTAGACAGAACGCAGCGCAGTGCGGCAAGGTCGGTGAGCTGGCGTGGCTTGATCGCGTGCTTGTCCAGTGCGGAAATGTACTTGGCGCTCGTCCCGAATACGGTGATCTTCTCCTGCCCGGCCATGTGCCACAACGCTTCGCCATCGGGGTAAAACGGCGATCCGTCAAAAAGGACAATGCGAGTGCCCAGCGCCAGGCCGCTGACCAGCCAGTTCCACATCATCCAGCCACAGGTCGTGAAGTAGAAAACCGTATCCGCGTCCGTGATGTCGGTGTGCAGCGCATGCTCCTTGAAATGCTGCAGCAACGTTCCCCCCGCGCCGTGAACAATGCATTTCGGCGCTCCGGTGGTGCCGGAGGAATACATCACATAGAGTGGGTGGTCGAATGGCAGGCGCGAAAAACGCACGGTCGTATCGTGTCCGGCCCGAAAGTCGGCGATCGATACCGCATTGCCCAGACCGGCAAGGTCCGGTTGCTCCCTCAGGTGCGGTACTACGATGACCTGCTCGATCGATTCCAGCCTGGGCAGGAACTCCCGGACCCGGGACAGCGAATCGATGCGTTTCCCGTTGTACAGGTAGCCGTCCGCGGTAAACAGGAGTTTCGGCCTGATCTGACCGAACCGGTCGACGACACCATTGACCCCGAAATCGGGCGAGCAGCTCGACCAGATAGCGCCAATGCAGGCGCTTGCCAGCATTGCGATGACGGTCTCCGGATGATTCGGCATAAATCCGGCGACCCGGTCGCCGGCGACCACGCCGCAGGCCCTCATCGCGGCGGCGGTGGCCGCGACTCGATGGCGCAACTCGCGATAATTCAGCTCGATCCGAAAATCGTCTTCGCGGCGATACACCAGGGCCACCGCGGACGAATCATGGCGCAGCAGGTTTTCGGCGAAATTCAGCCTGGCGCCTTCGAACCAGACCGCGCCGGGCATCCTGTGACCGTCGCGCAGTGCCGGACCGTTTCCACGGTCACCGACGATACCGGCAAATTCCCAGATCGCGTCCCAGAATGCTTCAGGGTCGGCAATCGACCATTCATGCAAATCGTGATAGCCGGAAAACGCGCGCCCGGTCGTGCTCGCGGCGGTGTCCATGAATCGCTGCATCTGCGAGGATGCGATCTGCGCCGGCGCCGGTTTCCACATCGGCTCCTGGTTCATGCCGTGTCCGCGTCGCTGCCCGTTGCGTTTCGATTCATAGTCTCGTCCGTGGCGTTACAGGTTCTGATAGTTGGGACCCGATCCGCCCTCCGGTGTGACCCAGGTAATCAGTTCGTACGGATCCTTGATGTCGCACGCTTTGCAATGCACGCAATTGGAAGCATTGATCTGCAGCTTTTTCCCGCCGCCGGCAGCTTCGATCATCTCGTATACCCCGGCCGGGCAGAAGCGGGTGCAGGGGTTGCCGTATTCGCGAGCGCACTGATCGGCACAGACTGACGTATCGGCGACCTTGAGATGTACCGGCTGGCTCTCGTCGTGCTCGGTTGCCGCAAAATACACCGACGCGAGGCGGTCACGCGGCGGCAGTTCGCGCTGGCGCCATTGCCTGTCCGGTGCCTGGTAACCGTCTAGCCGCTGCAGCGCGCTGTGATCGGCATGGTTTTCCAGCGTCCACGGCAAGCGTCCGCCGGTAATCGTTTCGAGCGCCGCATTGATCATGCCACTCCAGAGTCCGCGTTTGAAACCGGGGCGGATGTTGCGAACTTTCCACAACTCCCTGCCGCCCGGTGACTGCCGCCATGCCGCGTCGAATCCGCTGCTTTCGAAATTGCCGGTAACGTGTTGCGCTGCAGTCACGCCCGAGCGAATTGCCTGGTGGATGCCTTTGATTTTCGGAACGTTGAGCGTGCCCCCGGCATCGCCGATCAGAATGGCCCCCGGCATTTCCAGTTTCGGCATTGATTGCCAGCCACCCTCGACGATCGTGCGCGCCCCGGAAGACAGAATCTCGCCGCCCTCCAGCAGCGCCCTGATCGACGGGTGATGCTTGTATTGCTGGAAAGCTTCAAACGGCGAGAAGTTCGGATCCTCGTAGTCGAGGCCGACGACAAACCCGATGTACAGGCGATCATCGTCGAGGTGATACAGGAAGCTGCCGCCATAGGTGCGGTTGTCGAGCGGCCAGCCCACCGTGTGTTCGATCCGCCCCGGGCTGGTCCGGCCGGCCGGCAGTTGCCACATTTCCTTGAACCCGAGGCCGTAGGTCTGGGGTGACTTGCCCTTGTCGAGCTCGAACCGGCGTATAAGCTGTTTGCTGATGCTGCCACGGCAGCCTTCCGCGAGAACGGTGAGTTTCGCCGCAATGTCGACCCCCTGGGTGAAGTTGGGTCCGGGGCTGCCGTCGTGCCCTACGCCCATGTCGCCTACGCGCACTCCGCGCACGCTGCCGTCATCGCCGATCAGGGCTTCGGCCGCCGAGAAGCCGGGGAATACATCCACGCCGAGGCTCTCGGCCTGTTGCCCGAGCCAGTTGGCGAGCTGTCCAAGAGAGATGATGAAATTGCCATGGTTCTTTTGCTGTGGCGGCGTCGGCAGGCGATGACGTTTCGTTGCAGTGAGCAGCGCCAGCTCATCCTCCGTTGCCGGGACGCAGATACCGGGCTGCTGTTCGCGCCACTGCGGCAGCAATTCATCCAGCGCATCCGGTTGCATTACCGCGCCGGACAGCATGTGCACACCGATATCGGAACCTTTCTCGAGGACGCAAACGTTGCAGTCGGGTTGCAGCTGCTTCAGTCGAATTGCGAATGCCAGCCCGGACGGACCTGCACCGACAACCGCAACGTCATACTCCATTACATCACGTTCGCTCATGAACTCTCCTGGTTTGTTGCAGACAGAATCTTCGGATTCGGCAGCTATTTGGGCTGCATCCGAATGGCGCCGTCGAGCCGGATGGTGGTGCCGTTCAACATCTCGTTTTGATAGATATGGGCGACCAGGTCGGCGTACTCATCGGCTCTGCCGAGGCGCGACGGAAACGGTACCTGGACTTCCAGCGAATGACGGAATTCCTCGGTCACGCTGGCCATCATCGGGGTCTCGAAGATGCCTGGCGCGACTGTCATGACGCGAACACCGATACGTGCCAGTTCGCGCGCAACCGGCAGCGTCATGCCGACTACCGCGCCCTTTGATGCCGAGTAGGCTACCTGTCCGATTTGTCCCTCGAATGCCGCCACGGATGCGGTATTGACAATGACCCCGCGTTCACCGCTCGGCTCCGGTTCGTTGTTTTCCATTGCCGCGGCACTGGCCTTGACCAGGTAGAAGGTCCCCAGCAAATTGATAGAGATAGTGCGCGCGAACTGCTCTCCTGGCATGGGTCCTTCGCGACCGAGTACGCGCCCTGCGCCAATGACGCCGGCGCAGCTCACTGCCAGCGAGACGCGACCCATGCGCTCGCAACTCGCCGCGACTCCGGCTTCGACCGCTTTTTCGTCCGTGACGTCTGTTTGCACGAACGTGGCGTGAGCGCCAAGTTCGGCCGCAGTCGCTTCGCCCTGCTCGCCATTGATGTCCAGCAGGCAGGCCTTGCCGCCTGCCTTGATGACTTTGGCAGCTACGGCTCGGCCGAGCCCCGAGGCGCCGCCGCTAATTACGGCACATGCATTGCTCAGATCCACGCTGTATTCACTCCTTCAGATGTTAATCGGTATCCAGCCGTTGCCGGTTGGCGGGCTGCTGCCCGCCGGTCAGCGCGATTTCGCGATCCACCCGGCTTTGCGTTTTTCCAGAAATGCGCCGAGACCTTCCTGACCTTCCGCCGAGACGCGCATTCGCGCAATCAGTGCCGCGGTGTGTTTTTGCAGTTGTTCCGGGCTGAATTGTGGCGATGTGACATCGCGAACGAGCTGTTTCGCTTCGCTTTGTGCAATCGGCCCGCCCAGCAACAACTGCGCAACCTGATCTTCCACCGCAGCGTTGAAATTGGAGGGTTTGGCGATCTCGTGAACGAGGCCGGCCCGGCGCGCCTGTTTCGCATTCAGCACCTCACCGGTCAGGAACAGGCGACGCGCGTTGCGCCGGCCGATGGCCGCGACGACGTAGGGAGAAATCACGGCGGGCACCAGGCCGAGCCTGACCTCGCTGAGTCCGAATCTGGCATCGGTCGATGCAACCGCAATGTCGCAGCAAGCCACCAGACCGACACCGCCACCGATCGCAGGGCCATTGACCCGGGCCAGTGTCGGCTTGGCCACTCCGTCGAGCCGCGCCATCAATCCGGCGAGGCGCAGTGCATCGTCCTGATTTTCCGATTCGCCGCTGCCGATCATCGCGCGCATCCAGTTAATGTCTGCGCCAGCCGAGAAAGCTTTCCCGGCGCCGGTGAGCACGATTAATCGTACCTCCGGATCGGCGCCGAGTGTCGCAATCGCGTCGTCGAGCAGTGTAATCAGATTGTCGTCAAAAGCATTGCGGAGATCGGGCCGGTTGAGTGTGATCGTCGCGACGCCGCGATCGTCGATGTGAATCAGAATCGGCTCGCCCATCATTTGTTCTCCCCGTGGTAGCGGCATCGTCGCGCAGCCTGCAGGCAATGTCAGGCTAGGCCAGCTCGATTGCCAGTGCCGTGGCTTCGCCACCGCCGATACACAGTCCCGCCACACCGCGTTTCATGTCGCGCGCTTTCAAGGCATTTATAAGGGTCACGAGAATGCGTGCGCCGGTCGCGCCAACCGGATGGCCCAGTGCGCAGGCACCGCCGTTGACATTGACGGTGGCAGGATCGAGTTGCAGGTCCGTAATGGCAGCCATCGCTACGACCGCAAATGCCTCATTGACTTCGTACAGGTCGACGTCAGAGGGGGTCCAGTCGAGCCTGTCGAGAAGCGTCTTGATCGCGAACACCGGCGCCGTGGTAAACCACTCCGGCTGTTGCGCGAATCCGGCATGGCCCAGGATCGTTGCAAGTGGCGCGACTCCGCGCCGTTTCGCCTCGCTTGCGCGCATCAGCATCAGCGCTGCGGCGCCATCGGAGATGGACGAAGAACTTGCAGCGGTGACGGTGCCGCCGTCGCGACGGAAAGCGGCTCGCATTGTGGGAATCTTGTCGATATCGCAACGGAATGGTTCTTCGTCCTGGTCGACGACGCTCGAACCGCGCCGTGACTTGACTTCGACCGGTACGATTTCGGCGGCAAACGCGCCAGATTCGGTTGCGGCCAGGGCGCGCCGCACCGATTCGATCGAGAACGCATCCTGCTGTTCGCGGGTAAATCCGTATTTGTCTGCCGTGTCCTCGGCGAATTCGCCCATCAGGCGGCCGTCGTCCTTGTTTTCAAGCCCGTCCAGGAACATGTGGTCCATGACCTTGCCATGACCCATGCGGTAGCCGGAACGCGCTTTCGGCAAAATGTAGGGTGCATTGCTCATGGACTCCATGCCGCCGGCCAGAATGATGCCGGCGCTGCCAGCCAGCAACATGTCGTGGCCGAGCATTACGCTCTTCATGCCCGAGCCGCACATTTTGTTTATCGTCGTGGCGCCGACGTGGTCGGGGATACCCGCGCCGCGTGCGGCCTGGCGGGCCGGCGCCTGACCGAGGCCGGCCGGCAACACGCATCCGTATAACACTTCGTCGATGTCCGTGGCCGCAACTCCGCTGTCGGCCAGCACGGCCCGGTTTACGGTCGCGGCGATGTCGGGCGCGGCGAGGGCTGAAAGGGAACCCTGAAAAGAGCCGATGGGGCTTCTGCGGGCGGCCACAATGACCACGGGATCGTTGGACATTGAACGTCTCCTGGTTCGAAAAAAGCCGCGGCGCATGGCCACGGCATCAGCGGGCGCCGTGAGCGACGCGCCGTAAATTTGCTGGTCCAACATGATGCCAGCCTTTTGTTGCTATGCACAAGCGACGCACGACGCAATTTAGCGCTGTACCGCGCCCTGCGCCGTGACCCATCAAGGCCAGACTGTGGAATAATCTGCGGGGTGCGGCGCCGCGGATCCGGCTGGTGCCGTCACGACGATTCCCTGTGAATCGGAACCGCCACGAGGCTCTTCCGGGTCCGGGCCAGCAAGGTCGGAGTGCGGCGGGGCAGCGGCTGATCGTGCCGCAGAATCGATCGGCCGGCGCCGGGTCGTAACCGAAGGAGTACGCGCCTGATGAGTACAGTTGCCCGCGACGTTGGCGAGAAAAGCCCGGCGCGAACGCGCAGTCCGTTGCGATTTGTCAGCGCGGCGTCGCTGTTCGATGGCCACGACGCGGCGATCAATCTGATCCGCCGGCTGCTCCAGTCGCATGGTGCCGAGGTTGTGCACCTCGGCCACAACCGAAGCGTCGCCGATGTGGTTCGGGCCGCTGTTCAGGAGGATGCCGACGCGATTGCGTGCAGTTCCTACCAGGGAGGCCACGTCGAGTATTTCAAGTATATGGTCGACATGCTGCGTGACTACGGCGCCGAGCACATTCGTATCGTCGTTGGCGGCGGCGGCACGATTTCGCCAGACGAAGTGGCAGAACTGGAAACCTATGGCGTAGAGAAAATCTACCGTCCGGAAGACGGTATGAAGATGGGTCTCGAGGGCATGATCGACGATGTGTTTACCCGGGTTCGGGCGTGGCCGCGACCGCAGTTCGAGCCGCGTCGCACCGGCGCCGACGATCACCTCGCGCTGGCCCGGACAATTAGCCTGCTGGAGGAATCGATCGACCAGCCGGAGCGGGTGGCGGCCTTGAAAAAGGACTGGGCAGCGAGCGTGTCACGCCCGCCAATACTCGGAATTACCGGTACTGGCGGCGCTGGCAAGTCCAGTCTGACCGACGAATTGCTGAACCGCTTCCTGCGCCATTTTCCCGAGGCGCGGATCGCCGTCGTCGCGGTGGACCCGACCCGGCGCCGTACCGGCGGCGCGCTGCTCGGCGACCGGATACGAATCAACAGTCTCGCGGATCAAAGAATTTTCATGCGCTCGATTGCGACGCGGCGCAAGAATCACGCGACTAGTGCCGTTCTCGCCGACAGCTTGCAGTTATTGCGAGCGAGCGGATTCGACCTGATCGTGGTGGAGACCGCGGGAATCGGCCAGAGCGATACCGAGATCGTCGACCTGGTGGATTTATCGCTGTACGTAATGACCAGCGAATATGGCGCTGCCAGTCAGCTCGAGAAAATCGACATGCTCGATTTCGCCGACTTCGTCGCACTCAACAAGTTCGAGAAACGCGGGGCGGAGGACGCATTGCGCGACGTGCGCAAGCAGTGGAAGAGAAACCGGGTGGCATTCCAGGTTGCCGACGCTGACGTTCCGGTCTATCCGACCATTGCAAGCCAGTTCAACGACCCGGGTGTGAATCGCCTGTTCCGTGCGTTGTGTGATGCGCTCGGACGCGCCGCGGACGATGCGCCGCGCTGGCGCATCGAGGGCGACGAAAAATTCGAGTTGCCTGGCAAGGAGGCACTGATCCCGCCGCAACGAACCCGCTATCTTGCCGAGATTGCCGAACAGGGCCGCGCGATTGCGGCCCGGGTGGAGCGCAGCGCTGAAGCTGCCAGTCTTGCCCAGAGTCTTTTCGACGCACTGCGCCTGCTCGACGACCCGGGGCTTCCGGAACCGCTGGCGCCCTATCCGGACGAGCAGTTGAAGGATGCGGATCCGTCACGCGCCGCACTGCGCGCAAAGTACAACGATGCTGTGGCGCAAATCGGTGCGGACGGCCGGGCACTGCTGCGCGAATGGCCCGGCCGCGACGCCGGGGTCACGGCGCCGGAATATGTCTTCGAAGTTCGTGGCCGCGAGGTCCGGGGCAGCAACTACAGCGAATCTCTCAGTCATCAGCAGATTCCCAAGATCGCCGCGGCGACCTACCGCGACTGGGGCGATCTGCTGCGTTTTTTGATGAAGGAGAACTTGCCGGGCGGGTATCCGTTTACCGGCGGCGTCTATCCGTACCGGCGCGAACAGGAGGACCCCATTCGCATGTTCGCCGGTGAGGGCACGCCGGAGCGCACCAACAGGCGCTTCCATTTGCTGGCCGGCGGTCACGCGGCCACCCGTCTGTCCACGGCTTTCGATTCGACGACGCTGTACGGCGAGGATCCCGACGAGCGCCCCGACATTTACGGGCGGATCGGCAACTCCGGTGTTTCGATTGCGACGCTGGACGACATGAAGAAATTGTACTCCGGGTTCGATCTGATGGACCCGCGGACATCCGTGTCGATGACGATCAACGGACCGGCGCCGATGATTCTCGCGATGTTCATGAATACGGCGATCGACCAGCACGTGGAGCGGCATTTGCGCGCAACCGGCGGCTGGGAGGATGCGCAAAAGAAGATCGAGACCCTGCTCGCCGGGCGCGATCGGCCGCATTACAAAGGCGAGCTGCCCGCGGGCCACGACGGATTCGGCCTCGGTCTGCTGGGTGTGAGCGGCGACCAGCTGGTCGATCCCGGGACGTATGCCCGGCTTGCGGCCGAGGCGCTGACGACGGTACGCGGGACGGTCCAGGCCGATATACTCAAAGAGGATCAGGCGCAAAACACCTGCATATTTTCCACCGAGTTCGCATTGCGAATGATGGGAGACGTTCAGGCGTATTTCATAGCGAACGGGATTCGAAATTTCTACAGCGTTTCGATCAGCGGCTACCATATCGCCGAAGCAGGCGCGAATCCGGTATCGCAGCTGGCTTTCACGCTCGCCAACGGATTCACGATCGTCGAATACTACCTGGCGCGCGGCATGGAAATCGATGCGTTCGCGCCGAATCTGAGTTTCTTCTTCTCCAACGGCATGGATCCCGAGTACGCCGTTATTGGCCGTGTTGCGCGGCGAATCTGGGCGCGCGCGATGCGCGAGCGGTACGGGGCGAGCCGGCGCAGCCAGATGCTCAAGTATCACATCCAGACATCGGGCCGCAGCCTGCACGCCCAGGAAATCCAGTTCAACGATATCCGCACGACGCTGCAGGCGATGTACGCATTATTCGACAATTGCAACAGCCTCCATACCAACGCCTATGACGAGGCCATCACGACGCCGACCGAGGAGTCCGTGCGGCGCGCCGTTGCGATTCAGATGATCATTAACAAGGAACTCGGGCTGAACAAGAATCAGAACCCGTTCCAGGGCTCGTTCATCATCGAACGCCTGACCGATATCGTCGAGGAGGCGGTGTACCAGGAGTTCGAACGGCTGTCGGAGCGCGGCGGCGTACTCGGTGCGATGGAAACGATGTATCAGCGTGGCAAGATCCAGGAGGAGAGCCTCCACTACGAAACGCTGAAACACGACGGATCCCTTCCGATCGTCGGCGTCAATACTTTCCTGGCTGATTCCGGGGCCGCCGCTGACGACATTGTCGAGGCCGAGTTGATTCGTTCGACCGAGAGCGAGAAGCAGGACCAGGTGGCGGCGGTGCGGGCGTTCAACGCCGCGCATGCGGACCAGGCGGAAGCCGCTCTGGGGGCGCTCCAGCAGGCCGCGGCGCGCGGAGAAAACGTATTCGCGGCACTGATGGACTCGGTTAAAGTTTGCTCGCTGGGCACGATAAGCCACGCGCTTTACGACGTCGGAGGGCAGTACCGACGCAACATGTGAACGGGCCAGACCCGGCCGGTCGTGCGGGCGGGAAAAGAAACTATCTAAATAACAACTATTTGGCGTTGATTTCGCGAAACGATCAATGATCCGTTTTGAGTATCGCCCGATGTATCTGCTAGTCTCGGGAGTTTGCGGCATCGTTTCGCATTTTTTTACAACAACTAAGACCTCTTATTTAAGGACCATTCATGTCTACATCGGTATTGTTGCGCACAGCGCGATCGATGGCGGTTCTGTTGTCCGTTGTTCCGGTGGCGATCGCCGCGGCGGCAAGCGCTGAACAGACCATCAATCAGTCCATTGACATACAAAACAAGTCGGACAAGGCGTCGGCAGGAACCCAGACCCGGATTGCTCAGCTCGCCGATGAGACAACGGAACTCCTCGGTGAGTATCGGCTGACGATTCAGCAACTCGACCGGGTGACCATCTACAACAATCACCTGCAGGGGCTGGTCAACGACCAGGAATCCGAAAAGGCTGAAATGCAGGGCCAGCTCGACAACTTCTCGGTGGTCGAGCAGGGCATTGTGCCGCTGATGCAGAACATGATCGAAGATCTTGAGACCTTTATCAGGCTGGACGTGCCATTCAATCTCAAAGAGCGGCAGGACCGGGTTGCGCGCCTGCGCAACAATCTCAATCAGGCGGAGATCACCATCTCCGAGAAATACCGCCAGATTATGGAGGCCTACACCATCGAGGTTAACTTCGGGCGCGACATTGAGGCCTACACCGGCAAGCTCGACGCCAGTGGTAGTGGCGAGAGTCGCGAGGTCGATTTTTTCCGGGTCGGGCGCATCCTCCTGGCCTACCAGACCAAGGACAAGACCGAAACCGGCTTCTGGAACAAGACCAGCGGCCAGTGGGAGGCCCTCCCCGATGAATATCGCAACTTCATAACCGAAGGTCTGCGTATCGCGCGCAAACAGGCTCCGCCTAATTTGCTGATGTTGCCCGTTCCCGGCCCGACTCCGGCCCAGTGATGAAAGGTGTGAATGCCATGATGAGAACAGTATTCGCGGTAATGGTCGGGTTGCTGATGGCAGTACCGGCGCCGGCTCAGCAGCAGGATGTCAAAACGCTTGACGAGCTGCTCCAGACAGTACGCGAGCGTAGCCGCCAGACTTCGGCCGAAAACCAGCAACGGCTGCGTAACTTTCAGTCACAGCGCAACCAGCAGGCAGCTTTGCTGCAGGACGCAAAGCAGTCGCTGGCGGCCCAGGAAGCGCGCAGCGACGCGCTGAAGCAGCAGTTTGACGGCAACGAGCGGGCGCTGGAAGAACTCAGCGAGACTTTGCGTATCCGTATCGGTAACTTCGGCGAATTGTTCGGCGTGGTCCGCCAGGTGGCCGGCGACGCCAAGGGAACGATCGACGGTTCGCTGGTGTCGGCGCAGTATCCGGAGCGCGGCGATGTCGCAGGCAGGCTGGCCCAGATCAAGGGTCTGCCGTCGATGGAAGACCTCGTTGCGCTGCAGACTCTGATGCTCGAGGAGATGGCCGAGTCGGCGAAGGTGGTGTCATTTCCGACGACCATCGTCAATGCCGACGGCAGCGAGGAGCAGGCGGATGTCGCCCGGGTCGGGGTTTTCAATGCGGTCACCGGCGATCGGTTCCTGCGTTTCGAGCCGGAAACGAAATCGCTGCAGGACTTGCCAAGACAGCCGAAAGCGCGTTTCCGCAGTATGGCCGGCGATCTTACCAGTGCGGCGCCGGGCAGCACCGTTGCGATGGCGGTCGATCCGAGCCGTGGCTCGCTGCTCGGGCTGCTGATCCAGGCGCCCAGCCTCAAGGAACGTATCGACCAGGGTGGCGTGGTCGGCTACGTGATCATCGGTCTCGGCCTGATTGGGGTGCTGATCGCGGTGTGGCGATATCTCTCTTTGACTATTTCCGGCAGCAAGATCCGTTCGCAGCTCAAGAGCGCAACGCCAAATGCGGGTAACGCACTCGGGCGAATTCTCGGCGTCTATCACGACAACAAGGACATCGACACCGAGACATTGGAGCTCAAGCTCGACGAGGCGATCCTCAAGGAGGCGCCGAAACTGGAGAAATGGCAGGGCTCGATCAAGGTGCTCGCTGCCGTTGCACCGCTGATGGGCCTTCTCGGAACCGTGGTTGGCATGATCGCGACCTTCCAGGCCATCACGTTGTTCGGCACCGGTGATCCCAAACTGATGGCCGGAGGCATATCGCAGGCGCTGGTCACCACGGTGCTCGGCCTCGTCGTCGCAATCCCGCTGGTGCTGTTGCACAGCATGGTGGCAGGCAAGAGCAAGGGTCTGATCGAGATCCTGGAAGAACAGAGTGCCGGCCTGATCGCCAAGCACTCCGAGGAAGAAAGCCTGGCATGACGCTTTTTCACGAAGCATTTATCTCGATTCGGGATTTCTTCGAAGCTGGCGGCAATGTGCTTTGGGCGATCCTGTTCGTCACGATGATTATGTGGACGCTTATTATCGAGCGGCTCTGGTATCTCTACGGGGTGATGCCGAAAACGGTGAAGCGCGTGGTGGAGACCTGGGACAGCCGGGCCGACACCACGTCGTGGTACGCCAAGCGGATCCGCGACATGATGATCTCGGAAGTCTCGGTCGAGGCGCGCCAATACCTGCTTATGATCAAGACGCTGATGGCCGTGCTGCCGCTGCTCGGGTTACTCGGCACGGTGACGGGCATGGTCCAGGTGTTTGACGTAATGGCTATCACCGGCACCGGCAATGCGCGACTTATGGCCGGCGGTGTGTCGGCCGCGACGATTCCGACGATGTCGGGTCTGGTGGCCGCCTTGTCCGGGTTGTATCTCGCGACGTTTCTCGAGAACAAGGCGAACAGTTCGATCGACCATGTCGGCGATCTGTTGGTCCATCACTAGTCGCCACGCCGACCAGGAGAATACTGACGCATGCGAAAACGGTCCAGACGCGGAGACGAGGAGGCGGAGATCAACATTACGCCGATGCTCGACATCGTGTTCATCATGCTGATCTTCTTCATCGTTACCACCTCGTTCGTCAAGGAAATCGGGGTCGACGTCAATCGGCCTGCCAACGCACCGCCGAAAGAAAAGAAAATGTCCGAGGTGATCGCGATCCGGATCACCGCGCTGGGCCAGATCGAGGTTCAGGGGCGCAACGTCGATATCAGGGCGGTGCGGGCCAACGTCGAATCTGCTCTGGCGTCAAAGCCTGACGCGAGCGTCGTGGTGATTTCCCACCGTGATGCCGACGCCGGGTTGCTGGTTCGGGTCATCGACCAGGCACGGGTTGCCGGGGCTACCGCGGTTTCGCTGGCAGCCGAAGCAACCTGACCCAACGGGCATATCGAGGAACCTACGAATATGGCAAGAAGACGATCGACGCCCGAGGAAGAAACCGAGATCAACATAACCCCGATGCTCGACATCGTGTTTATCATGTTGATTTTCTTCATTGTTACGACTTCCTTCATCAAGGAAACAGGGATCGATGTCAATCGCCCGGAAGCGCAGACCGCGGCGAAAAAGGAACGCGGCAATATCCTGATTGCCATATCCAGCAGCGGCCAGGTTTGGATGCAAAAGAAACAAGTTGAGCTGGAACAGGTCAGATACTTTGTGGAGGACGCCGTGGCGGAGAATCCGGAGAGCAGCGTCGTCATCATTGCTGACGAGGAAGCCGATACCGGGATGCTGATCGATGTAATGGATCAGGTACGTCTCGGCGGCGTCTCAAATATCTCGGTGGCCGCTGAAGAGGGAGCGGGCTGATGCGCTATGTTATTTCCGTTGCAGCCGGCGTCATCATGGCTTTGTTGCTCTTTCTGCTCATGCACAGCCTGATCAAGGGCGGGGCCGGATTCGACCGCGATGATTCGGGCGGTCAGGTCGTGGACTTCATCCGCGTCCGTCCGGAGGAAATCACGAACATCAAGGAGCGAACTCCGCCGAAGAAGCCGCCGCCGCCGAAAAAGCCGCCGCCGCCACCGAAACTTTCGGTTCAGGACACCAGTAAGCCACCGCCGGTGCCGATGAACATCGACATGCCCAAAATCGACGTCCCGGTTGCGACCGGCGGGGGTCCGTACCTCGGCAACTGGCAGGAAAATATGTCGGCCGCCGAGGGCGATGTGATTCCAATCGTCCGGATCGATCCGCAGTGGCCGCGCGAAGCGTTGCTCAACGGTATCGAGGGCTGGGTCAAGGTGGAGTTCACGATTCTGGCCGACGGTACGGTAACCGACCCGGTAGTGCTCGAGGCCGAGCCGCGTCGCATGTTCGATCGCAATGCACTGCGTGCCATTTTGAAATGGAAGTTCAAACCGAGAATTATCGACGGAAAGCCGGTTGAAAGACGGGCTACCCAGACCATCGAGTTCTCGCTCGACCAGTCTTGACGGGGTAAGGGCCATGTCGTTTATTCGCAGATCGCTGGGTATGGCGGCGGTACTCGGAATCGCCGCGCAGCTGGCCGCGACCGGGGTGATTGCCCAGGAAAGCACGATCCAGAAAGAGGAGCGTGAAGAGCGGGCGGTCAGCATGTCCGAGCAGGTGTACAAGCGCCTGTCGGCAGTGCACGAGCTGATCGGCGAAAAGCAGAATGCCGAGGCGCTCGATAAGCTCGCTGCGCTGGAGAAGCAACGCCTGTCCCCATACGAGCAGGCGCTGGTTTACCAGGCGTACGGATACGTCTATATCAACAAGAACGATACCAAGCGTGCGATCGAGTATTTCGAAAAGACGCTTTCGACCGACGCGTTACCGAATTTCGCCCAGCAGGGCATGCTGTACTCGTTGGCCGGTCTGTATGCCAGTGAAGAGCGTTACCAGGATGCGATTCGCACTTTGTCGACGTGGTTCAAGTACGAAGAAGATCCGCCGGCCGATGCAAACATTTTGATGGCCAGCAGCCACTTTGAGCTGAAGCAATACGAGCAGGCGTTGCCGTGGGTGCAGGAAGCGATCAAGAAACGCGAAGCCGGCGGCAAGGAGCCCAAGGAAAGCTGGTACCAGCTGGAGCTGGCCGTGTATTTCGAAGGCAACCGGTATAACGATGCCGCCAAGCTTTTGCGCCGCATGCTGGCGATGTGGCCGGACGAGGCGAAGTACTGGAAGACACTTTCCGGGGTCTACACGACACTCGAAAAGGACTCCGAGGCGCTGGCGCTGATGATGCTGGCCTACGAAAAGGGCCATCTGACGGAAGAGAAGGAGCTTCTCAACCTGGTGCGCCTCAATCTGTTTCTTGATATTCCCTACACGGCCGGTGTAATTCTCGACAAAGAGATGAACAACGGCCGTATTGAGACCAATCAGAAACACTTGCTCTTGTTGAAGCAATGCTGGAGCAACTCGCGCGAATACGACAGGACGATCGAGGTGCTGCAGGCTTTGGCAGAGCAGTCCAACAATGGTGAATTCGATATCGAGATTGCGCAAATTCTCGTTGAGAAGACCGATTGGGACGGCGCTTCCACGGCCGCCCGCAAGGGCATCGATAAGGGCGGGCTGAAAAAACCCGGTAATGCCTGGTTGTTGCTCGGCATGTCGCTAGCGGAAGGGGGCAAGTACAACGAGGCAGAAAGAGCCCTGCGCGAAGCCAAGAAATTTACCGAGAACCGCGTCAACGAGCGGGCCCAGGGCTGGATCGATTACATCAATGACCGGCGCCAGGCGTCGGGGCCCTAGGCAGGCTGGGTCAGGTCGGGTTCGTCGATTGCCGCCAGGATCCGCTGTCGAACCCGGTGTTTTAGTGCAATAGTCGGATTGTCGGCCCCGTAGTCGGCCTCTTCCAGCACTTCGAGGATCTCTACCTCGAGCCGCCCAGGGCGCGGCAGAACCGCTGCAGCCGGTAAAATTCCCCTTGAACCGCGGATAGCAACCGGTAACACCGGTAGCCCGGCGCGCACCGCCGTCGCAAACGCCCCGGAGCGAAACGCTCGCAGACCCGGTTCGGGTTCGAAAGTGCCCTCAGGGAAGAAAGCCAGCGCCTGACCGGCACTTGCCGCCTTCAGAATCCTGCGGGTATCCATCGCCGAGCGATGACGATTGAAGCGCTCGACAAAGTGTGAGCCGAGCCGCCGCAGTAACAGGTGGGCGAGCGGGACCTTGCGGACTTCCTGCTTGATTACGAAACTGAAGTTGGCAGGCAGCACCGCGGTCAGGATCATGCCATCCAGGTAGCTTGCGTGATTTGCGACGACGACACAGCTGGCGTCAGGGACCGAGCCGGTGTTGCGGACCCTTATCGGTACGCCCATCATCCGAAAGGCGAAGCGGGCCGAGTGCTTTGCCATCCAGCGCCGGTTTGACAGTCCGGGCAAAGAGACAATCAGCACGAGTGCCGGCAGGGCCACGGTCAAAAACGCGACGCAAGCGTAGATACCGTAAAAAAAGTGCGCGGCGCGGCGCAGGAGTTGCATCATCAGGGCCGGGTTCCGATTGGTTTGCAGATCATGTCCGAAGGCTTATCAACATGTTGGGCCCAAAGCCGCAGAATTGCCTCAAATCAAATAGCCAGCGCGGGTGCGATGTGACGTGCATCTCGTTTATGTTAATTAAATCAGGAATATGTGACACCCATCACGGCCCGAAGTCCGGGTGCTGCGGATACTGCCTGCAACCACAAAGGCAGGGCGTAAGAGAGGCCCACCTAAAGGTAAACGGTATCCAAATACGATTATGGCTTCAGTACCTTTTCAATCGCTGCCCGGAAGTGGCCGGCCAAACATCGCACCGGAGGCTGCCATAGACCGGTTCCTGGACGCAATCTGGATGGAGCGCGGATTGTCGGCGAATACGCTGGCGGCCTATCGCGCCGATCTCACCGCGCTCGACAAGTGGTTCGAGGGTCGGGGGACCATTTTGCCGGAAGCGACGCGTGCCGACATTCTCGAGTTCATCGCCTGGCGGGTCGAAATGGGAGCCAGGCCACGGTCGACGGCGCGGCAATTGTCCAGTTTCCGCCGCTATTATCGTTTTCTCGTCCGCGAGGGTGTCATCAAGGAAGACCCGACCGTCGACATCGCCATGCCGAAAATCGGCCGCACGTTGCCGAAAACGCTGACCGAGGAGGAAGTGGAGTCATTGCTTCGCGCTCCGGATGTGCGTGACCCGCTCGGTTACCGCGACCGTGCAATGCTCGAGTTGCTTTATGCCACCGGTCTGCGGGTTTCGGAACTGATCAGTCTCAAGCTTGGCCAGGTGAACCTCAATCAGGGCGTCATCAGGATCGTGGGCAAAGGAAACCGCGAGCGCCTGATCCCGCTCGGCGAGGAAGCCCAACTCTGGATCGAACAGTTCATAGCGGGTGCGCGTAACGAGATTCTGCTCGAGCGTCACACTGACTACGCTTTCCCGACCCGGCGCGGTAACTGCATGACGCGACAGGCTTTTTGGCACATCATCAAACGCTATGCGGCCAAAGCCAATATCGAGAAAGAATTATCGCCGCACAGCGTGCGGCACGCATTTGCGACGCATTTGCTCAACCATGGAGCCGATCTTCGGGTAGTGCAGATGTTGCTCGGCCATAGTGATTTGTCGACGACCCAGATCTACACCCACGTCGCTCGCGAGCGCATGAAGGAATTGCACGCGGACCATCATCCGCGCGGCTAAAGCGCCGGGGCAGGGCGGTCAGCGATCCTGATTCCTGCTAGAATTGCGCCCGGATTCCGGGCTGTGGCCCGCGCTATGAACCCGTCAGTCCCGCGATTGTCCTATTGCATATTGGGGCCGATCCGGGCGACAAGAGATGGAGAACCCATGTCGATCAATTCTGGCTGCCGCGTCGGCAGTGTAGTGATGGCCGTTGTGCTCGCAGTTTGCAGTGCGTCGGCGCTGGCCGAAGAAAGTGACCCGCGAGTGAAGCTGGCCGAACAGTTCGCGGGCGTTAGCGTCGAAGATATTAAAGACTCTCCGATCCCGGGCGTTTATGAGGTCGCCGTCGGTGCGCAGGTCGCATACATGACGGTGGACGGTAAGTACCTGCTGCGCGGCGATCTCTACGATCTCGATACCAACGAGAATCTCACGGAAGGCCGCCGCAGCGAGGCTCGTGCTGCCGCGATCAGGAATCTTGATACGGCGGAAATGATCGTGTTTTCGCCGCCGAAGGCGGTGCCGGTACGCCACACAGTTACCGTCTTTACCGACATCGACTGCGGGTATTGCCGCAAATTTCACGACGACATCGACCAGATAACCGCGCGCGGAGTCGAAGTGCGCTATTTGTTTTTCCCGCGCACCGGCCCTAACCAGGCCTCGTGGCGCAAAGCGGAGATGGTGTGGTGTTCAGACGACCGCCAGGCGGCCCTGACCGACGCCAAAGCGGGCGAAAATGTCACCAGCGAACCATGCGGCGAAACTCCCGTGGCTTCCCATTTCGGAATTGGCGAGCAGATAGGCTTGCGTGGCACGCCGGGGGTTTTTACCAACGGAGGCCAGTACATCGGTGGATACCTCGCGCCGGATGAGTTGTTGCAGACTCTGGACCAGCTGGACTCGGCGCAGGCAGCGGCAAACTAGCGCGACCACAATTCGCTACGGAAAAAGCTCTCGCATGCGAGAGCTTTTTTTTGTCTGATCGGGGGGAGGCGCCGCTCAGCCTCCGGAGGCTAGCGCTTGCGGGTCGAGATCTCGGTAATGTGGAGGCCGTCACCGCCCTCGAGATATCGGCGCAGTGTGTAAGTGACGCTCGGGAATGCCAGCGACTCCCATGGGATTTCATCGGCGCTGACCAATTCGACTTCCAGGCTCTCCTGCCCGGCTGCGAAGTCGGCGGACTGCATCGTGGCACGAAACATCACGTGAACCTGGTGCACATGCGTCACATTCACGACCGCGAGCATCGTCGTAATGTCGACCCTGGCGCAGGCCTCTTCCCAGGTTTCGCGTGCCGCGCCGTCCTCCAGGGTCTCGCCGTTTTCGAGGAATCCGGCCGGCACCGTCCAGTAGCCGAGGCGGGGTTCGATTGCGCGTTTGCACAACAGCAGCCGGCCGTCGTATTCGGGCACGCAGCCAACGACGACTCTGGGGTTCTGGTAATGGATCGTGTGGCAATTGGGGCATACGTAGCGCGGCAGCGTGTCGCCATCCGGCACGCGGAATTCCACCTGGTGGGCGCAATGGCTACAGTAATTCATTGAGTCGTCCCGCTGGTTCGGCGCGAAAGCAATCCTGCACGCAGCAAGGGGCCGGGGTCAAAATGCCGGGTGACCTTTGCGTGTTCTGAGGCCAGCAGGCATTCGCTGCATTTTGGTACCGGGAGGGGGACTCGAACCCCCAAGGGATTGCTCCCAGTGGATTTTGAATCCACCGCGTCTACCAGTTCCGCCATCCCGGCTTCGGCGCGGCAGTGTGCCATAGCTGGAGATTGCTGCCAACCGTGAAGCTTCGCGATCCGCGCAGGCCTTCGGGCTCGGATTGGCTTGTCCGCGAGCTTGACTTGAGTCGGCGGCTTGCTAGTGTTCGGCGTCTTCCCGCAGCCGAATAAAGGAGGTCCGTCATGGCGCTGATCCGGGTCAACGGCCACGATCTTTATTACGAAATTCATGGCAGCGGCGACCCGGTACTGTGCATGGGTGGGTGGGGAACCTATTGCCATGGCGGTGAACGCAACCTCGCCCGCGGACTGACCGATCGGTACTCGGTCGCGATTTTCGATTACCGCGGGATCGGTCAGTCCGAAGATACGCCCGGCGTGCCCGCCACCACGCGCATGCATGCCGACGACGCGATCGCTCTGCTCGATCATCTCGGCTGGAGCAAAGTGCACCTCATTGGCCTGGTGGGTATCGGCGCGTGTGTTTGCCAGGAGATTGCAATCGCACGTCCGGACCTTGCACGCAGCATGGTCAACATGGGCTCGTGGGCCTTTGTTGACGACTACCTTCGCGACCAGCTCGAAATGTTTCGGGTAATGCATCGTGACTCGGGGTTTTATGCGTTCCAGAAACTCGTTTGCGTGTTGTCGTTCTTGCCGGACTTCTACAATGCGCATCATTCGCGCCTGCTTGGGCCGGACGGGGGATGGAAGGAGCTCAATGGGCGTTTCGAAACCCACTCGCGCCTGATCGACGCCTGTTTGTCGCACGACGTTCGCGGCCGCCTCGCCGAGGTGGGCTGTCCCAGCTTGGTGATTCATGCCGCCAGGGACATGGTAACCAGTCCCCGCTACACCCGGGCAATCGAAGCGGGGATACCGGGGGCCGAAGGTTATTTGTGGCAGGAGGTCGCGCACGTCGTGGCCGGCAAGGAACAGAAAATTCGGTTCTGCGAGTTGCTTTTCGATTTCCTGGATCGGGTCGAGAATCCGGTGCCGGACGCCTAGTTTGCGATGAGCGTGAGCCGGGCAGGTACCCGCGTTTTTCGCTGCCGCAAAAGCCGCGCGGAAAAGTCGCGGCCGCGGCGGCGATCTTCGTGCCGCCACCTGGCGAGGATCGCGGAGACGCTACCCGGCAACCGGTGTTAGCGGCCCGTCGACTTTTGCCAGATATTCCATGACGTCGTCAAAGCTGACGACATCCGCATAGCGCCGATGCACATCGATCAGGTTCTGCCGATGTGGGATCTCGTCGGCGTCGCCGACGCATTCCGGCGGCACGATGACCCGGAATCCATAGGAAAATGCGTCCACTGTCGTTGCCCGGACACAACCGCTGGTCACGCATCCGGTGATGATGGTCGTATCGACTTTGTGCTTCGCCAGGAAAGTTATCAGCGGAGTGTGGAAGAACATCGACGGCGCGTTTTTGCAAAACGTGAAGTCGTAGCTTTCATGATGTATCCGCGGGTCGAGCGCCAGACTTTCGTCGCCATAGAAAAAGTGTTCATGGACCGGCCTGACTTTCCATCGCGGCATATCGCGTTCGCTGTGATAGGCGGTGTAGCACTTGGCGACGGGAACGCCGCGTGATCGCGCAATGTGCAGCAGTTGCGCGGTGCAGTTGGTGGCGCTGTCGACCATCGGCAGGCCGCCGAGCGGATAACGCGGATCTGTAAACCCCAGCTGCAGATCGACCACCAGTATGGCCGGGTTAGTGCCGAATTCGGTCTTGCCGTGCTCGTAACCGACTTCCTTGTAGATATCGCCCATTGGCTGGTGCTCCAGTGGCATCGCCTGGCGGCCGGTACCGGCCCTCCGGACCGAGGATAGCGGCCCCCGGGGGCGGAGAAAAGAATATGTTTGCGACCTTTTGCGGCGGCGGCGCATCTATAGTGGTGACATGGCGAGTTTCAGCGACTGCATAGTTGAGCCGGCGATCGTTCGCCGCGCGAGCAAGGGTGACATGCAGGCCCATGCGGTGCTGTTCCGTACCTTCAGCCCCGCCGTCTACACGCTGGCGCGACGAATGCTGAACCAACCGGCGCTCGCCGATGAAATTCTGCAGGAGACATTCTTGGAAGTATTGGGAAAAATTTCGGGCTTCAGCGACCAAGGACCGTTCGCGGCGTGGATTCGCCGAATCGCCGTGAACAAATGTCTTATGCACCTGCGTTCCGCCTGGAATCGTCATGGGGTCGGTCTCGAAGCCGGCGAAACCGCGCCAGGAAGCGGCGAACTGGCGGATACAGGCAGACCGGAGGGATTTGCCGAACAGGTCCAGGCCCGGCTCGACTTGTCGGCCGCGCTGGAGCGCTTGAACGACACGAGCCGAACGGTCGTGTGGCTGCATGACGTCGAGGGTTTTACCCATCGCGAAATCGGCGAACTGATGGGCAGGACCGCCAGCTTTTCGAAGTCCCAGCTGGCTCGCGCCCATGAACGGCTGCAGGGCTATCTCGGCGGGCCGAACACGGAGGAAGAGAAGACATGCATGCGAGTACTGAAGAGCTGCTGAGTTTGCGCGATGGCGAGGCCGTTGCCGAGGCGGTGGTTTCGCATGTGGATGACTGCGAGCAATGCCAGGTTTCGCTCGGTCGTCTGAGCATGACGAAGACCGCGCTGCGGGGCCTCCCGGAGCTGACGCCGGCCGATGACGCATGGCAGGGCGTCCTGGCACGGCACGACACCATCGCAAAGCCGGTCCGGCGCCGTTTCGTTCCGCAGCTGGTCGGCCTTGCGGCGTCGGTTCTGGCCGTCGTTATCGTATTGCAGGTACTCGACGATCCTGGTCGCCGCGCCGTTCGCGGCATGCCCGAGCAGTCGACTGCGGACAGTCAGTTGACGCCGACGACGGTGTCTCCCGCCGCGACCGCCCAGCCGGCCGGGATGAACGCATCGGCCGCAGCAGGGGGAATTCCTTTGGCGGCACTTATCTCGGAGTCACAGCAGTTGGAGCGGACTCTGCGGGCGTTGCCGCGTGGGCCGCAGGTCGTTTCCGGCGGTACTGCAGGAACCATCGGTGAATTGCAGGACCGGATTGCGATGATCGACTACCAGATGAGCATGGGTCAGCTCGACGGAGACGATCCCGACGTGGCGCGGAGACTTTGGCAGGAGCGAATCGAACTGATGAATTCATTGTTGGCCGTGCGCTATGCGCAGGCACAGCAGGTGTCATTCTAGAATTGTGAGGACGAAAAATGTCGAGCATTGGAAAACTCAGATATCTCGTAGTGGCGTCGGTTCTGATCTGGTCGCCAGTGGCGGTCGCCGAGGTCGAAAAGGCGGCCGAGGTCGATGAACGTGAGCTGGAGGCGCGTGCCGAGGAGGCGGAGATGCGTCAGCTCGAAGCCGAAGAGCGGCTGAAGGAAGCCCAGGCGCGTTTGGAGGAGGCGGCCCGCGAGGTGGCCGAGCTCAGCCTGGAAATGAGTGCGGTTGAGATGCCGGACATGCGCATCGTGCAGAGAATGGCGATGAAAAGTAAGCGCGCCATGCTGGGCATAAATATCGGCCGTGGCGGCGCGGACGAGCCCGGTGTAGAAGTTGCGGGTGTAACTCCGGGCGGACCCGCCGACGAGGCCGGTATCAAGGTTGACGACGTACTCATTGCCGTCGACGGAAAATCCCTGACCGAAGGCGGCAGCAGCGGCAACAAGGCACTGCTGGAGCATATGAAGACAGTAGAGCCCGGGGACGATGTTGAAATCGAACTCAAGCGGGACGGCAAAACCCGCACCGTGACTGTCGCGACCGAGAATTTTGCGCCGATGGTATGGGCTTACGGTGGCGACGACGTCCCGGACTTCGATGTCGTTGTCGCACCGGAAGCGGACTTCGAGATTGCCAGGCATGCCGCGGGTTCCAACTTCTACAGCAGCTGGGGACGAATGGAACTCGTCACGCTGACCGAAACGCTCGGCGATTACTTCGGCACGACCCAGGGTCTGCTCGTCGTGCGCGCGCCCGGCGACGACAGGCTCGGTCTGCGCGATGGTGATGTGATCATCCGGATCGGCGACCGCGAGCCTTCCGGTCCGGGTCACGCGATGCGAATCCTGCGCAGCTATGAGCCCGGCGAGAAAGTGGACATCGAGATTATGCGGAAGAAAAAACGCCAGTCGTTATCGGTCGAGGTGCCGGATCGCCGCATGAGTCTGCGCGCGCCGCTGCCACCGCGTCCGCTACGTGCGCCGGCAGCGGCATCCGCGCCCGCGGTAGCACGCCCGCCGAGACCGGCCAGCGGCAATACGACTACCTGACTACATTTTTGAGTGCATCGTGGCCGGCCGTTGTGCCGGCCACGCTTTTTGAGTTCGCCGGCTGAGGGTTCTGCTACCATCCGCGGCCATGCACCGCAGTGATTTCGCTTTCGATCTGCCTCCGGAGCTGATTGCCCAGAAACCGCTCGCCGAGCGCGCGGCCAGTCGCCTGTTGCGGCTCGACGGGCAGACAGGTGAGCTCAGCGACGGCGTTTTTACCGAGTTGCCCGGCTTTCTCGAGGCCGGCGACCTGATGGTTTTTAATGACACGCGGGTCATTCCGGCGCGTTTGTTCGGGCGCAAAGCCAGCGGTGGACGCATCGAATGCCTGATCGAGCGTGTCGCGGGCGAGCGCGCCGCGCTGGCCCATATCCGGTCGAGCAAGGCGCCGCGCAGCGGAACCTCGCTGCTGTTCGATAATGGCTGTGAAGCGCGGGTCAACGGTCGCCGCGGCGATTTGTACGAGCTCGAGTTCGACCGGCCGGTGCTGGCGTTTCTCGACGCCCATGGTCATGTGCCTTTACCCCCGTATATAGACAGAAGCGACAACGCCGGCGACCGCGAGCGCTACCAGACCGTCTATGCGGACAAGGCCGGCGCTATCGCCGCGCCCACGGCAGGCCTGCATTTCGACGACGCGCTGCTGGCCGCGCTCGACCGTCGCGGTATCCGCCGGGCGTTCATTACGCTGCACGTCGGTGCCGGCACTTTTCAGCCGGTGCGGGTCGAAAATCTCGCGGAGCACCGCATGCACAGCGAGGTCGTGCAGCTGGAGCAGTCGGTATGCGACGAGATTGCCGCGGCGAAAAGCCGCGGCAGCCGTGTCGTTGCGGTCGGAACCACCAGCGTTCGCGCGCTTGAATCGGCCGCGACCGAAGGTGCGGTGAGGCCATTGCACGGCGAAACCGATATTTTTATCCGGCCCGGCTACGAGTTTCGCTGTGTGGACGCCATGGTGACCAATTTCCATTTGCCGGAGTCGACGCTGCTGATGCTGTTGTGCGCATTCGCCGGTTACGAGCAGGTGATGCGCGCATACGCTCACGCGGTGGCCCAGCGCTACCGTTTTTTCAGTTATGGCGATGCGATGTTCGTTACCCGCCGGTCCGCGGAGCGGCTACCGTGAATTTCGAATTGCTGGGAAGGGATGGCGCGGCGCGGCGCGGGCGGCTCGGATTTGCGCGGGGAATCGTCGATACACCGGCATTCATGCCGGTGGGGACGTACGGCACCGTGAAGGCGATGACGCCCGAGGACGTCGCCGCGACCGGGGCGCAGATCATTCTCGGTAACACCTTTCACCTGATGTTGCGGCCGGGTACGGAAATCGTCCGTGCGCACGGCGATTTGCATGATTTCATGCACTGGCAGGGGCCGATCCTCACCGACTCGGGCGGGTTCCAGGTCTGGAGTCTTGCGGCAAGGCGGCGGATCAGCGAGGAAGGAGTCCGGTTCCAGGCCCCGACCGACGGCTCCGAGGTCTTCCTGAGTCCGGAAGTGTCGATGCAGGTGCAACGCGATCTCGGAGCCGACATCGTGATGATATTCGACGAATGCACGCCATACCCTGCCAGCGAGAGCGAGGCGCGGAAGTCAATGGAATTGTCGCTGCGCTGGGCGGCGCGCAGCAGCGCCGCTCACGAAGGCAACCCGGCCGCGTTGTTCGGAATAGTGCAGGGAGGCGTTTACACGGACCTTCGGCTCGAGTCGCTGCGCGGGCTGACGGAGATAGGCTTTGACGGCTATGCGCTCGGGGGATTGTCGGTGGGCGAGAGCGCCGCCGAGCGCAACTCAGTGCTCGAAGCTGTCGTGCCGTTCATGCCGGACGCGGCGCCACGCTACCTGATGGGCGTGGGTACGCCAGAGGATATCGTCGAGGCGGTGCGACGGGGCGTCGATATGTTCGACTGCGTCATGCCTACCCGGAATGCGCGCAACGGCCACCTTTTCACCCGCAACGGCGTGGTACGAATTCGCAATGCGAAACACCGCGAGGATACCGGGCCACTGGACCCCGAATGTGGCTGCTATACCTGCCGTAACTACAGCCGCGCCTACCTCCGTCACCTGGATCATTGTGGCGAGATGCTGTCGGCGCGGCTCAATACCCTTCACAACCTCTATTTCTACCAGGAGCTGATGCAGGGCCTGCGCGAGGCGATAGGCGCGGGCAGTCTCGACGCCTTCGTATCCGGGTTCTACGCCCGGCAGGGGAAATCGGCGCCTGCTGTGTCATAATAGCGCGCTTGATGCGGCCGCCCGGGTGGCCGGAGAGCAACGAATTGAGACGACTTCGACCCCTGGAGTCCATGCAGGGGTCAGAGTTTCGAACGAGGAAAAACTATGGATTTCTTTCTCCAACCGGCCTGGGCGCAGGCCGCCCAGCAGCAGCCCGACATGCTGACGAGCTTCTTGCCGCTCATTCTCATTTTTGTGGTTTTCTATTTTCTGCTGATCCGTCCGCAGACGAAGCGGGC
>Ga0102955_1000023_pt1 | contig 30270 bp, 38 predicted proteins | sample SalPonF2_A_D1_MG_FD_78512 | JGI IMG/M metagenome (GOLD analysis project Ga0102955, IMG submission 78512) | Salt pond soil microbial communities from South San Francisco under conditions of wetland restoration - Salt Pond MetaG SF2_A_D1_MG ... | reverse complement strand
TGTGCGAACTGATCCATTAAAATTCACCACCTGTTGGTGATTCGTCTTTGAACCCGTAGTCCTTGCCGGTCTTCGGCTTGGCTTCCGGGGCGGGACATGCAGACATAAGCCCGGTGTTATGGTCATAACGTAGACCCATGGTGAAACCAGTGGCCTGACCTGAGTACCGGTCCTTGAGTACACGGAACGTGGACACGTCTCGCTCCTCAGCCTGTTGGTCACGCTCCATGCCAAACATGAAGTGAGACCAGAAGCCGATGGCTCGGGATCCTTTGAAGTGCCGGATCATTACGCGCCCTCCTTCCTCGTGCGGTTTGCCTTCAGGCGTAGCAAGGTGAGAGACGAAGTGAAACTTGAAGCCCATCTCCTGTGCCATACCAGCGATGTCCGCCATGATTTCCTCGAGGGCCTTGCGCTCGTCCTCAGCACCAGCTGCCAAGGCAGTCAGGTGATCGAGGTAGATGTGCTTACACTCCATCGAGATAACCATGTAGCGAATGCGAGCCTTGATAATCTCCCAATCGCTGATACCAAAGTGGTTGTAAAAGTGAATGTTGTCATGCTCATCCAGCCGCTTCAGCGCAGCTTTATATTCACTTTCCGTCCAGTCTCCGTTAGGCAAGTGAAATTTCTTCCCCGCCAGCTTTCCGGCAATCCGGCGTAGCGTTTCCACTGGAGGCTGTTCGAGGTACAGAACGCCACATTTAACGTTGAGTTCCTCTGCGTCGTGTGTGATACACTGCGTGAAGAAGTCTGTCTTCCCAACCCCGGTCCCAGCGCCAATCGCATACACTTCGCCATCTCTTCGTCCGTAAGTAACATCAGTCAACTCCTTCCACGGCCACGGTATGCCCATCTCAATAGGCTTGAGTGCGTCCTCCATCAGGTCGGATACACTCAGGATCCCATCGGGCCGGTAGACCTTGGCGTTCCAGAAAGCCTCAACCACTTCGCCACCACGGCCAGCCACCAACATCTCGTTGGCATCTTTCAGTGGCAGCTGGGCTACCTTCACCTTACCCGGGGGAAGCAGGTGGCACACGGTCTCCGTTGCTTCCCTGCCTGCGTCGTCGTTGTCGAACATCAGCACGATGTTGTCGAACTTCATCAGCCAGTCCAGCTCATCTTTGATTGCCTTCGCGGCAGACTGTGCGCCATTAGGCAGGGACACTACCGGCCACTTGTCTTCGAACAGCTGCGACACGGAGAGTGCGTCAATCTCACCCTCGGTGATGCAGAGGTACTTACCACCATCCCGCCAGAGATGCTGGCCGTACAGACCCGGACGCTTGGTGTCACCCAGCATCAGAAAGTCTTTGTTCGCGAAGCGTACCTTTTGTGCTTGGACCTGTCCGTCGCGGATGTAGTTGGCTATCTGTACGGTCTTGCCCTTGTACTTGCCAACGCCATACCGCCACTTCTTCAGCGTCTTCTCGCGCAGCTTCCGGGCCGGGATGTCCCGTACCTCGAAGTCCTCGATTACGTGTCCTGCCATCTTGCTCTCCCGTTTGCGTGGTGTGGGCGCGTCACCGTCCGGCATCTTGAAATAGTCACAGCCCATGCCGAAACACTTTTCATAGCCGTCCGTATAGACTGCGACGTTGTCCGAGCTACCACATTCGGAGCAGGGCGCTCGGTCTACTACCTCTCCGTGTATGCTCATGTCATAGCCTCACTGTGTTCTTGGGGTTGACCTTGCCACTGCTGTTGACAAACGTGATGTAGTGGGCGGTGCGGTTGTACTTGATGGTGACGCCGAGCGTGTCTACTTCACGTTCCTCAACATGGATGCTCGAGCCGTAGCGGCTGATGTATGCAACCTTGTCACCGATGTGCAGCGGTCTACCAAGGGCGTCAAAGTGATTCATGATGTCACTCGCTGCAGTCTGAACTTGTGAAGCACGAAGCCGCGACTGGTTTCCTCGAAGTCATTCCAGCCCACACGATGTCCCTGCTCATTGCGCTGCCAGCAACGCGCTGAGTTCCATGCGTTCTTGGCCACTTCGGGTGACGTGAACTGACGCTTGCCGGAAGGCGAATGCCAGTACTGGTTGTTGTCTACATCCCAGATGCGGTAGACGTAGTTGTCTTCGTCTTTCATTTCCGCTTTCTCCTGATGACACGCCAGCCACGTGAGAAGATGCGTCCCCTGTTGGTGCGCAGCCTGCGTGCGACTGTGGACTTGAGACGGGAACCGTGCGCCTTGTTGTGTGCCTGTGCGAATGCAATGCGCATCGCTGAGTCAACGACTACCTGTGCTTTCATGAGTCTTCTCCTGCCAGAACTAAAAAAGCCCCACCCCCATAACATAGGGGCAGGGCTAAGAGGGTCACCTGAAGTGCTTACGCCGCCTGGCGGTTGAACACCGCGCGGTACATGGCTGGAATGTGGTACTCCGTGAACAGAGTGCCCTTCGAATCCGTCTTGTTAGTAGCAACAATCGGATAGCCTTTCCTCCGCAGTCGGTATACAACGTCAGCGAGACGGTATGTGCCGTAAGCGATGGCCTTCAGGTGAGTCAGTCGGTCCCCAGCAATCAGGGCATCCAGAATCAGTGATGTCTTCGTTACTTTCATTGCGTTTCTCCCTAGTATTCAACTATCAGTATGTCCGTCCGAGGTTCCTCGTCGGGACGTGCGTACCTCTTCTGTGCAACATGCACAGTCACTTGATCGTCATCCTTCCAGACAGCACCGCATGCCGTTACAGCATCGAGCGCAGCCTTGGTGTAGTTGTCGATGTCACCGAGAGGTGTCGTGCGTTTGGTTGTCTTTGGCTTGGCCACAACGAACTCGAGGCACACAGCCACATGTGCTGTGCCAAAGAATGGGTCAGGATTATTTGGAAGTGAGAAGGGTGCTGCCTTCTTCCATGTCGAGTAGCGTTTCCCGTAATACGTTCCCCACTTGGTAACTCGTGGTCTCGAAGCGGGCACCGGGTTAAGCTCGATGGACAACTCCATTTTCTTGAAGTCATCCAGTCGAGCTACCCAGCTACGGAATTGCTCAACAACAGGATGGATTAGAAGTCACCCGTGCCGTCATCGTCATCATCGTCGTCGTCATCGGCGTGAGTGGACTCAGGCATGGAGTCAGCTTCAGGTGCAACGTAACCACCGGACTCGGCACCGAAGCCATAGTCATCAGCGTTATCACTTCCACCACCAGTGACGAGGTTGATAATCTGGACGGCTTCCATCTGGAATCGGATGCTGGCACCCAGCTTGATGGATCCCCAATGCTGCGGCGTATAGGCAACCTTGATGGTGGAGCCACCGTAGACCAGCGGCTTGCGCTTGCCCTTCAGGACAGTGCCAGAGGCGTCGAAGAACTTTGGCTCGAGGTCAAACTCCTTGCCGGTCTTCTTGCTCTTGACGTGAGCCTTCATCTTGAAGTTGACCAGCACCATGTTGGTCGGCTCACCATCCTCGTCTTCCTCGTAGACGTAAGGCTTGTCACCATCCTTCGTCTTCTTGGTAGCAGCGGCTTTGGTCAGCGGCTTCTTCTCATCGTTCATCAGCTTCTCGATGAAAGTCTGCTTGGCTTTCTCGTGCTCGGCGTCAATCCACTCAATGAACTCAGCGACTTCAGGCTCGTCGGTGTCCATGCGCAGCTTGACGTGATACGTGCCATCAGCGTCAAACCGGGTATCCGGCTTGTTCAGGTGCGGATAGTGGGCAATGCTGGGGAGGGAGGTTAAGGTTTTCGCCATGTGATTGTCTCCTATGTGAGATGGTTAAGGCGCAATAAGCTCGGCGTCGCCACCAGCTTCTACTATCTGAGCCATCGTGATTGTTGACACGAGGCCTTGGGTTACCAGCTCGTAACGCGCCCGGTCATACAACGCGTCGAGTTCTGGGTTGGATTCGGACTGGCCGAATATTTCGTCGTAGTTGTCCCGGTACTTCCGGTTGGCTACTCGGGACTTGATGTTATCGCCTGTGATGTCGTTGGTTGCCATCAGATTAATCCTCTAGAAGTTAAAGGTCCACTGCAGGTTGGTCACCACCTTGTCTATCTCAGGTGCCAACGTGTACCACACCAAGGTGCAGCAGTCAGTGACTATGCGTAGATGTGTCACCCGAAGGCCCTATCAATACTCACCGATTATCTCCCAGCGTTTCAGGTTATCCAGCAGACGAACAGCTTCCGTGTAGTCCAGGTTGTCCACGTCACTCACCTTCATTCCAGTAGGGATTAACCGCATGCCGGACTCGATGTTGAACATGTTGATGACATTCGTGTCTGAAGCAGCGATGAGGTACACGGCACCTGAGAAGGTGTTACGTAGCTTTGTCCCAATCCCGATACCACCGGGTCTGGGGTAGATGTCAGCTACCATCAACATACGGCTCTCCTTGCACACTCCTGTGTGCCCTGATGTGGCATGTACTTGCTGCGGTCGTTGATGAACCTGCGGTTGGCAGTGAACACCTGCGCCTCTACCCCCCTGCGCTTGTGCTTCAGGGTTGTCAGCTTGCCGACATACGTGTACTGCCGGGTGGTCTTGATTTCAGGCTTGATTTCTGTGACAAACCAGTCGTCACGCTTGCTCATACCCGTATCTCCTGTGTGATGTAGTCCCGGAGTGCCTTGTAGTGCTCAGTCTCTTGAGCCTTTGCGTCTCGCAGTGCCTTCACACCCTTCTCCAGAGCAGAGTCCGGCGAGCCTTCGAGGACATCCAGCGCAGCCAGTGCCAGCATCAGTACTGCCGGGACCTGCTGGTTGGTGTTGGGGATTGATGTACTCATCTTGTCCAGTATCTGGAACATCGGTTTCCCGAGGTCCTGTAACCGGAAGTGCGACAGGTATTCCGATGGTTTCATTTGCCATTCTCCACTCCAGAAATGAAAAAGCCCCGGCCGAAGCCAGGGCGAAAAGGTTTGTTGTACCTAAGTTGATACTAATTCGGAGGGCCGCGTTTCTTCTGCTCTTTCTTCCTATTAAGGTGTGGCCGGGATGGTCGAACCAGCTTGCTGGTCCCCTTGCGTGTCTTTGGTTCCTTCATCACACCTCCTATTAGGCAAAGAAATACGGGGAGTCCTCAACCAAGGACAGGTCCAGATTCCCCTGAGCGGGTGGAGCTGGCAGCTCTACACACTCTCCCACTTGTAAGATGAATTGGGCGTACAAATCCTGCAGAACATTCCCCGAATACATCTCAACGAACTCCCGCCTGAGCAGGGCATTCATCATACCCACATCGCAGGCATGTGTGGCGTAGCTATCATGCACCATGGCGAGTGACGTTATGCCTTCCTCCTTGCAGGCATTCACGGTCAGCATCATGTGTGCCCCGTCATAGCTATGGACTACGTTCGGACTCATCCCCGTCGCAATCTTCTGAACGTTGATGTCCTTGGTGTTGTGTGACAGCCAGATTTGAACCATCTGTCCACCGATGCGGGCTTGGAACTTCTCCCCCTTCCGCTTGTAGTAGTCCGACTGAGTGGGTAGACCAACCGGGTTGACCCAGTTCAACATGACACCAGCCTCACCCGCAGTCTTGGCACAGTCACGCAGCCAGTCCATCACCTGCTTGGATGCCAGTACTGTCTCCCCAATAGCCTCGGCCACGATGGGCGCGATGTATGAGGCAGCATAGTACGTGGCTTTCTCAGGCTTGTCGGTATCCTTCACCAGCCATGCCTTGCGGTGCCCTTCCAACAGACCTTGGGCATCTATCTCCTTCTTGAGCTGGTCGCGGATCCCGAAGCCGGTCACACCATACGGAGTCGTCATCACCGGGCGCTTGACCAGCTTGCGGTTAATCCCCATCTGCAGCCAGAGGCTGGCCTGTGTGTTGTCACCGTTGGTTTCCATCTCATCCTTCAGGGCTTCGGTCACCTTTTTGGCCACTGTAGTGTAGATGTCAGCAGGCTTGTCACTCGGTACTAGGTTGACTGCAGCTCCACCGGTCTCGTCCTTGAGCATGGCCGACAGGTGCTGGAGTCCATTGCAGGATCCATCCATCGCGACCGGCAGGTGAGACACATAGTCCGTGCCCATGATGGACAGGCCAACCAGCTCAAAGCACGCAGCCAGTGCCTGCCACGGCTTGTCGGCAGTGGTCCACAGGTCCGTGCTATCAGGGTCAGTACCACACTCCAACAGGGCATCAAAGTTGTCATCTACCCACTTGATCCGCTCAGCCAGGCCAACCTTATCCACGCCGAATAGATTAGCCACATGGATCTTGAGCCAAAGCTCCCCCTCTTCACCCAGCGGCTTGCCCTCTGCGAACTGCAGCAGGCTCTTTGCCATGTCGTCACCCTGAGGATTCAGGAAGACAGGCACTGGGTACGCGCGGCCTCTCCAGTCCAGCGTATGCGGGAAGTAAATGGTCTCATACTGTGAATAGTCTTCGGCTGTGTTCAGCTTCATACGCTGAGCTATCCGCTCCCCCCTGATGGTGGCATTATTGCTGTGTACCCGGGCAGCTTCACGCTTCCACTGTGTGCGGGCTTCCTCATTCGTCTCAATATCCTGAGGCTTGGCCGGCAGCGGCAGCTTCTCCTGATCCACGAGGCCCGGCAGCTTTGCGTTACCGTCGAGGGCACGCTGCAGGACACCGAGTACCGACTTGTTGATGCGGTAGGCTGTTGACTGCAGGGTATTCAGGGCACTATAGACCTGAGACAGGTCACAGGCATCCAGACTGCGGATATACCCCTTGTCCCTCACCTTGATGAACGCCATGCGACGCTGCAGGTATCCCCCGTTCCACGGATCCGTCCACGGCTGTGGCGGGCACACCATCGGAGTGAATACCGGACTCAGTTCCTCACACCGGATGTGTCCCGCGATGAGCGCCATCTCCGTCTCTGGTGTGGCCTCGAGGTATGACTTACGCTTGCCCTTGGAAAACGATACGGTCAGTTTAGCAAGGTTGGTGTGTGCCAGTACCATCTCCAGCAGCCACTTACCAATCATGCCCGCATCTTTCTCAGACCATGTGGACTCAGCGTACTGGGAGACCACATGCCGGGTCACCTTACGGCGATGGTCCTCATGTGTCGTCTTCCTCAGCTGCTCGTTGACCTTATAGGCCAGGCCGGGTGCCTTCGAGGCCAGCTTCACCCAATCGTCATGCTCCGTCACCAGTGCCCCAATGAGGTACGCTGTCTGGTTGGTGCCCCGGGAGTCACCCAGTGACTGCATCACACTGCGTACAGTCAACAGGGCCATAGTGCCGGGGTTTATGTCCTTGATACGGTGAATCAATGCGGCATCCTTGGCCGGCCTACCGCGACGCTTGGGGTCTGTCACTTTCCTTATGGTTTCCTCTAAAGCTTTGGCCAAAGCTTCAGTCATCACACCAGATACCCTCTTACCGGGTCCAGCTGTCTCTTTACCCCTTACCGTCAACTTGTCGTAATACTTGGCGACACCTGCAGTTAACATCTCCTGTTCCAGCTCTAGCTCTTTCTGAAGCATATCCATAGTTCTACTCTCCTGTGTGGTCTTCTCTTTTGTTGACTCACTTCTAGGGGTCACCTTCAGTGTCACCTTCAGTGACACATTAAGTGTCCCTTTAGGTGTCCCTTCTAGGCTCAGCTCCCCTGTCCTAAGTTGATACTAATTCCCCATCCCCCATATATGACACCCTAGTAATGGTCTAGCTCCGAGTCGAAACCCATATGATTACATGGTGTTGGAGATGCCGGCGCATTATACGCCCCTGTTGACACACTCTCAAGACACAATGCAGCGACCTCAAGGGCACGCGGATTAAGGTGAGCGTACCGTTCCGTTGTGGTGATACTAGCATGACCGAGATAATCCCGGATGACTGGAAGTGGCACGTCTTGATCAACCAGCCTCGTTGCGCAGGTGTGCCTAAGTGCATGAAGCACAAAGCCTTTGTCCTTGGCCAGACCCATGGCCGCCCGGGCATAGCTCCACTGATCCTGTGCTTGGCGCGCAGTCTTGCCTCTCCATCCCCCCTCACGCAGGGCCATATGTGCCCGGCCAGTCAGCGGTATGGTCCTCGGCTTGCCACCCTTGGCTTCCCATATCGTCCACTTCCGGGTGGCGATGGCTACCCGCTGCTCTTCCGCACTGATACGCAAGGCCTCGCTCAGCCTGGCCCCTGTGTCCAGCAGGAACGCCGTCAGGCCCAGCATCCACTCACACTCATCATTGAAATAGGCCAGCAGCTCCAGTTCCTCGGCCTCGCTGATTGTCCGCAGCCTATGTCCCCGCTCCTTGCCATGGGGAACCTGAGGCTTGTGCTCTAGCCACCCCCACTCGACGCACAGACCCAGCACCTTCCCCATCAGGGCCATGTACCGGTTCACCGTGGCGACGCTGGCATGCTTGCGTAGATCCCCCTGTACTTCCTTCAACCATGGGGTGTCGATGTCGGTCAGCTTCCTGCTGCCATACCATGTCTTCACCCGGTTCATCTGGCTGTTGACATTCCGGGCACCCTTGGTGTCCTGATAGTACTCAGACCAAGCACGCTCCATGGCGTCAGTCAGGGTGTGGCCGTTGCCGATACCCCTGAGCATACGCTTGGCAAAGTCCTCTGCTTTCCTCCGGTCAGCAGTGCCAGTAGATACCCGGCCATGCCCCCCTTCCCGGGCATCGACGTACCATGTCTTACCTCGCTTGTAGAGCTTCATAGTCTAAACCTTTGTGCGATATATAAGAAATGCCAGCTCGGGTAGCCTGGACCTGTCGTCAGCGGGGCGAATATACAGCCTGCCCCCCCGGTCGTCACGGTATACAGCGAACTGGATCCCATAGGTCTGCCGGTTAAGGTCCGCGCGACGTTTAGCCATGTCGATGTTCATTCTCATGACCGCACCTTCGCATATCCCGTGCATCCCAGTAGCCATCCCGGGTCAAAGTTCATCGGCCAGTGAAACCAACCCTGCTCGTATCCATACAGCTCGCCGACAACAAGCAAGCTCTCGCCGCTGGGGAATATGACCACATCCAGCGTGCCCCGGTCGGTCTCTGCGGTGCCAAGCTTGGCATCTCTCAGGCATGCGATGGTTGCTTTTGGATGGTTGCACTGGATGTGTGCGTCCCCGGGCAACGTGCCTCTGTGTTTGCAGTCGTGACAACTCATACCTCACCCCCCATGTCCTGCATCCCTTTGACGAACACCTCATGCTTGAGGTCATCCGCGATGTGTTTAGCTTCCCTGAGTTGCAATCCAAGCTCTTTCCTGAGGAACTTGATGCCCTGCACGGTGCGTCCCTGTACACACATCACCCGGGCGTAAGCTAATGCTGCTTCCAGCTCGATGCTGTCAGCTCCCCGGATGGATACCTCACCCTGCCTCGTGTGCAGGATGTAGCTTGTTACTGATTCGATTCGCATGGGATACCTCCTTCCATGATGATGTAATCCAGATGGTTGATATGGCGTCGACCGCAGTTGTAACACCGGAGTAGTACCGCAGTGTCAAACACGTCCCGGTGCGCAAGGGTCTCGCCAGCGGTTTGATAACCCCCGCAGGTCCTGCACTGCAGGTACTCGTTGCCGTCAGGCGCGACGGCTAGGTTGAATCCCTTAATCATTTCAGCACCCCCTGCTGTTCCTCGTATGAATACCCATCGACTAACCCGCAGGCCTCTAACAGTTCCTCATCGGATAGGCGGGCAAGTCTCCGCTGGATTGCATCCCGCAGCTGGTTAGGCGTCGCATCCCCCTCTGCGCTGTCGGTTATCACCTCAAAGGCGAAGTCATAAACATGGTTGTAAAGGCTCATATCAGGCCCCCCAGTGTCAGTTGATCAGGGACGTGCCCCCCATTGCCCAGCAGGGCGTTACCGATGCAGCTATACCAGCCTACATACCGCATGACCTCGCCACCCTTCGGGCCATAGGCGAACACCTCAGTTTCCGGGCGGTGTGCCCACTCATCCCGCACATAGTTGGCGGCTTCAGTGGCATTCCGGGCCAGCACCGTGGTCTTATACTCGGCAACCGTCAGGCACCTCACGATGTCATTGCAGCGGATAACTACCGGCACGCGGTAATACCGTTTACCCTTGTATGTCGCTATGAATCTCGCTTTCATGTCATTCTCCTGTGTTGGTGGACGTTCCAGCTGTGAGACAGTATATCTGCACTATCCCACAGATGCAACCCCCTCAGTTTCGAGACCTTGAGCGCAGCCTAGCGCGGCGGATCCCCATTGCCCTACCCCGGGCCGGGCCAGCCTGGCCAGCCTGTGCTGCGGCTTGAATGTCGTCCCATGCCCGACGCACGCGACCCGGTGTTTCCTCAGCCAGTGCGACCTGCAGTTCCCTCATTGCCCGGTCCAGTGGTCCGTTTCGTCTACCCATGGTTCATCCCTCTAGACCGCCAGTGCGGTCCCTGTAGTTGCGCACATAGTCGCAGTAGTTCAGCCAGCTCAGCCTGCCGTATGCCCTTCGGTTGCGCTTGGCCCACTGCCGCAGTAGCTGGCGACACTTGCGCCGGATAACACCATCATTGATCCAGTCCGGGTGCATCAACAGCCGCTTGCATTCATACTCGCGCTCGTTCATGCTGCACCCCCTAGCAGTAGGATCAGGACCACGGTAACCACAAAGGGAACCAGAAAGTACATTGGGCTTGTGTTGTTCATTACGCTACCTCGCCGTCGACGGTGCCGGTGTAAAAGTATTCTGCCAGTTCGTTGTCAATCCCCGCAGCAAAGTAACCTTCGAAGGCTGCGCCATAGTCGTTGTCGTCAAAGTCATACATAGTTATTCTCCCGTTTTGTATCCAATTATGCCGCCAGTTGGACGACCGCATGTTCTACGAATACCGCCACAGCGAAGCCGCGAGGCGTGGCGCTGCGGATGTTCTTTGTGCGGAGTGACTTCCCGCCAAGCTTGGCCCAACCGTGGAACACCGCCTCAGGGACCGGTACAGGCGCGCGCTCCGGCATCACGAAGCCGCCACCCGTCCACAGGCAAGTACGCTTCGTGTAGGCGTCTCGAGGCGGGATAATATCCGGCCATATCGGGTGCTGCTCATCCCCTGCTGGGATATAGCCACCATAGTCCGACGGGTTGAACGTGTGGTCAGGCTTGCGCCACTCGCTGGATATGACACTGACGGGATTCTCGATGTAATACGGCACATCGAGTGCTACCCCGATGTCGCGAGCGCGATACACCAGTGCCATTGCTTCCCGCCTGTATTCGGGGTTAGCTGCTAGCTTGCTGGCAAAGTGTTTCGCACCGCTGACAGCTAGGTCCGTACAAGGCGGGAATGCCGCCATGAAAACGAACTGCACATTAGTGGGTGGTTCCCACAAGTGAATGTCCGCTCCCACACGAATAATATTACCTTCGCGCGTCTCCCCTGCTGGGTGCTGGACGTCAACGCAGTAGCATAAATAACCCGCTTCCGCCCATGGTTTTACTGTTTCTGTCGTATAGTCAAACAGCGATAAGATAGCTTTCTGTGTCATGGTAGATCCCCTTATCAGTAGCCAAAAGTGTTGTATACAGGCTGGACGTTGGCATGGTTCCAGCTATCAACGAGAGTTGCCGCCTCAGTTTCCGTGGCATAGTCCAGACGCTGGACCACATACCCGTCGCGTGTAATAGCGATATAGCGGTGCCCGGTTGTATCGGTTCTCAGTTCAAATTCATACATGGTCAATACCTCGCTGTGTTGGTGTTCCGGGTTCATCCCCGCTTATGACCACTCGTACGGACATGGTCATACACTGGAACATTCCCCTATGTGGGAGCCTTAGACCGCCCGCATGGCGTTATAGGCGTTTACCTTGCCTGCCGCCCCATGCGCAACAATGGCAATCCCTGACAGGCTCCTATGCCCTGTAGTGCCGCTGCAGGCCTTGCATTTGTCGCAAGTAAGCTTATTCCCCGCTTCATGACTGGCAGGGCATACCGCCTCGCCCTGCAGTACAGGCTCATTGGCAAGCCTAACGCGGAATGTCCGCCACCCCATGGATACCGCCAGCTCGCGTTCGTCGGGAGTATCGCAGCTGGCCATACAATAGGCGGACAATCCCTTATCAGCATTCTTCCACTGGTGTGAATATCCAGTCATGCCTGCAGCGCCGTCAGTGTATGCTTCCCATACCTCGAGCGGGACAGCTGCAGGATCCCCGTATGAGCCTATGCGGACCATCCGGCCGGCGAATTGTCCCCGCTTGTGTGGTGTGTAGCTTCCCCGCTTGTATGCCCGGTACACTGCTAGTGGAGCCTGAAACACAGTGACGTAGCATGCGCCATGGTTTGCAGGGCGGTGTGGGCAATCCCCGCATACGCTAGAATCATCACCTGTTTTCAGAGCGGTATGTGGTTCAATATCAGCTCGCAGTATCCATGTTTGGACCATGCTCCCTGTTTTCCGGTTGCCGCTATTGTCCGTAGCTATAACCACTATGGGAGCGCCGTCTAATTCGCTAGGTCCTTCGAAAAGTACGTATCCAGTCATGTTCGTATTCCTGTGTTGCGATGAATGAGAGTTCATAGTGACCCATTGTCCCGGATATGTCAAATATCGCCCTGCTGGGAGCAAAAAAAGACTGATACACCCTAAGCGAGACACGCGCACACACGCGCGCGCGCACCCAGGCGTACTAATATATGCACATTGGGCTAAGTGCTTGATTTCATTAGGCCAAGCCTGCCGAATCAGATTACATATCCGACGGTGTCCCCTTGCAAATCAATCACTTAGCAAGCACCTGTGTCACCAAACTGAGCCGCGCGCCCGCGAGCTGGGCACCCCTACGGGGGAACCTGGCCAAGACTTTAATCTAATGGGGTCTGACATAATCGCTGTGAAATATTTGGACCCTGCGTCACACCAGCCGTCCCACAAGCTGGATACTCTCAGCACCAGTACGTTGGCATAGGCCAAGCCCTGCGCGTCCCACAGAGCCTCTCACAGCCTCTCACAGCCCCTGCCTCTGAACCACTGCCTCTGAACCACGCGTACACCCAGAGCCCCCGTCCATTAATAATGAACAGGAGCCCCGAGTGAACATTGGGTTTGACCGGTCGGTCAACTGGAGAATCGATCACGGATACTCAAGGCTCTGGAACCTGTACGGGTTCGCCTCGAGCCCACAGTGAGCTGGTCCATGAACTCAGCCCGGGTGTAATCAGGGTTCTCCCAGAAGTTAACAGCGGTCTTCGTGACGCCTTCCTTGGTCTGCCTGCGGGCATTCTTGGAGTATGACTTCTCGGCTTTGGCTCCACTACGCAGCTGGCCGGCAACTCTACCGGGGTCATCGAACTTGTAGGTGTCGATGTCGATGTTGGTATTCAGCACCTTGTTGGTGGACTCCATGGCTTTACTGAAGGATGACTTCAGCTTGACCAGTCCGCCCGGCGCAATGCGGCCTGAGGCATTCTTGATGCGGTCATAGGTCTCAGCCCAGACGTCCTCAAGGCCCCCACGAGACGAGGCTGACGCCAGCTCGAGTAACCCCTTCACTTCCTGCTTGAGGCGCTTGGTGGCGTTCTTACCAATGTCCTGGCCCTGTCGCTCGACAATCTTCTGCTCGAGTTCCCGGGCTTTGACGATGAAGTCTCTGTCGTTGGTGGTCAACATCAGCTCGGCACCCTGAGTCTTCTTCGGGTCATGCTTAGGCTGCAGGTCACCGGAGTGCCTTAGGCGGGCGTCCTGTCCTTCGGAAGCTGTCGCCTGTGCCAAGGCTTCCTCACGGCTCAGACCTTTGGATCCCTTCCGGCGAGTACGGACACCAGCAGCAAAGTCCTGAATGGACCCTTCGCCAACTCCCAGCAGACTCTTGGTTTGCTTAGTTAGGAGACTCATTATTCTTGATCCTCTCTCGAATGTTCTTAACAGCTCCACCGATGCTAAGGTCACTGGTGGGTTTCTTCTTCTTCTTGTCCTTCTTCGGCTTTGGTGCGGAGTAAGCCGATTCCTTCTTGCCCCCGGTCATCTTGGCTAGGTCAGAGATGGTGAGCGGCTTGTCTAGTTGGCGCTTGGGCATTAGAGGTCCTCCATTATCTGCAGGCGCTTGCGGGCTTTCTGGGAGACGGAGCCCTTGATGGTCAGGTCGGGAGACGTCTTCTTTTTCTTCTTCTTCTTCTTGTCCTTCTTGTCCTCTTCGGTCTCACCGTAGACACGCCTCATGGCGGCTTCGTATTCTGCATCAGTCGGCATTCGTCTTTCCTCGACGTCGAATTGTTGGTTTGCCACCGGTACTGGGGTCGACCCTACCGGCGATAATGATGGCTTCCTTGGGGGAGGCTCCGTGGTGCATGGCACCCAAAGCAGCTGCCCCTCCAGAGCCGATTGCTGCGAACTCATCCTCAAGCTCGAAGAACGCAGTGTGCTGGTTGAACATCAGTATGCGTCCATCCTTGGTCAGCACCAGTGCGTCCACTTCCTGCATCTCAGGGGGCTCGTCCTTGGCCCCCGCTTTCCACCACCGGACAAACTCCATGCACTCGATGTATGACCCTGCGATTCCAATGCAGGCACCCTTGTGCTTGAACACCTTTGTGGCCGTAGCGCACGTATCAGAGACAAGAAGTGTGTCCCCTGCCATTATCTCGCGGTTGCACACTATGGTGGTCATGTTACTTCCTCCGGACTATTCGCTTAGCCTCTTGCAAAGTCCGAGGCCTCTTCAGCAGGATCCGGATGCGTGCCATCAGTGACAGTTTCTTCTTCATAGGTAGTCCACCCGTACTGTATTAAGGAAGTCGTTGTCGACCAGATAGCCACTGAACACACTAGAGGCCTGCACGTTGTTAGCTGTGGAGACGATCCTCTGGCGTACCTCAGTCTTCGCGGGGATGATGGTGATACTCTTGTCGTTCGTGTAGTTGCCCTCGTAGACGTTGATGTCACTGATGGTACGCCATGCGTTCGAGCCCAACAGACGTATCTGGGCCAGGATAGCGAGGTCAGCCGCACCCTGACGGCCAGCACTCAGTGCGTAGTGGTCAACGAACAAAGTAGTATCGGCGGGGACCGTGTAGTGAGTCTGGTGTGTCTGGCCCTCGCCGGCCTCAATGTACGACTGAAGGTCACCACCAACAGAGATGCTGATGTTGCCATCGTTCAGACCATCGGCTCCAGCCTCAACTGAGTAGGCTCGGTGAACCCGGAGGAACTCCTGAGTCGTATTCACGGGGGTGGTGCCATCCATGGAGACAGTCTCGCCCACTTCCTCATAGTTCACGTCCAGCCCCTCAACCCGCAAGGTGTGCAGGCCGGTGCCCGCAGCATCATCATTGACGTTATCGGACACCACGGATGCCACGGCAGCGGCTGATGGGAGAACCCTGATGGTGCCCGGTGGCCACATCTCTTCGGTCCCAGCGTCGGCGTCAGGGTTCATCCCAAACTTCCGGAAGGCTCGCCAGCCGGGAACCTTTCCGGCAGCGATGGCCAGCTTGAGGTTACTGGCCTTGAACTCCTCGGCATTCAGTATTGACATACTATCTCCTTGTCCTCAACAAGGACTTGGGTTTGGGTCTGCCCGAATTGGGCAGGGTGTGTGTGCGCAAGGCATGCTTCTTGAACGTCTTAAGTTCCTTGTCCAGTAGCTTGTTCTTGTGCTCCTGCTCCACCTTCCGTGTGTCCTTGGCCATACGCTCGACCCAGTAGTACACAGCGCCGGCAACCGCTTCGATGCGGTCGTCATGTGCTAGGGCTCCACGCTCCTTGGTGATGCGGGTCATCTGGTAGAACACTGAGTACTGCAGGGACGACGAGTCCGCCTGTGCCGCCCGGTAGTCGTCTTCGATGACCTTCGGGGACACCACAAGCCTGTGCTGGTTCATGACCGGCTCAAGCGTGTCGATGATCCTCAGCTCCTTCTGGCCTTTCGACCATGGGGCTTCGTCCACCTTGCAGGCAGAGTAGACGTCCTGCAGGACCGGCTTGAACAGCTCGTTGAACATGCCGCCGCCATAGTTCGGCTCGACGATGCACAGGTTGACCTTCTCTGTCTTGGCCACTCGGGCCAGCGCATCCAGTGTGGTCGGACCATAGCCATCCTTAAAGCCTCCTACGCGCGTCAGGTACAGCGTGCCATAGCAATACTTCACCACAGCAAAGGACGTCTCGTCCGCGCCTCGGCCTGAGGGGTCGATGAACATGACGGAACCCGTATAGTCGGTCCAGTCGTCTGCCACCTTGATTGGCCTGTGGTATCTGTCACCGGTCAGGCCCAAGGCATTCAGGTTGTCTACCACTTGGTCAGGCCCTGAGCCCCACACCATGCGTACTGGTGCTTGGTCCACATCGATGTCGTGGACAATCAGGTCGGAGAGCTTGAGGGGATACCGGTCGGCATCGCTCAGGTTGGTGTCGAGCATGAACTGCAGGGCAAACCCCGAGCGTCCATACTCGGCTTCACGTTCGGCGAGGTCGTCGTCGGTGAACCGAGTGTCAGTCGGGGCTCCGCCCTTCTTCATCTCAAGGATGGATGGTGCCAGTGTGACACTCAGTCTATCTCTCTGCTCGCCTTCAGGGACACGCGCAGTCCATGTGCGCACGTTGAACCCACGGCTCGGCAGTACTTGGTAAATGGACATCTCAGTCTGGGGTGTGCCCAGATAGATGATCCTGTTCTTATCCCGGTTGGTCGTGAGGATGGATGAGAATTCCTTAATGGATTCAGCCAGCCGGTCACGCATCAACTGGGTCATCGAGTTCTTTGGAACCTCGACATCGTCCGCAATGATTACGTCAGCGCGGGAGCCGGTCATCTGACCGGTGATTCCCACGCACTTGACGGATGGTGCCTGAGCAGGACGCGCAGGACCAACATCAAACTTCACTACAGAGTCCCGCTGCCCTTCTCCTGGCTGCAGGTGCGCGAGTATCGGCATGTCATGAATCAACCTCTTGACGAATGCCGAGAACGCCTCTGACCTATCCTGTGAAGCTGACACCACCAGTATCTTCAACTGGGGGTCATTAAAAAGTAACCACAATACGAAGGCAGCGGTAATCCAGCTTTTGCCGATGCCTCGGAAAGCCTGCACCATGCAGCGCCGGTCCCCATACTGTAGATAGTTAGCTATCTCGTACTGCATTGGGGTTGGATTCGGCAGCTCTAGGTGTCGCCAGACGAGGTACAAGAAGTTCGCAAAGGAAGATTTAACCCTTGCGATGTCACTCATTAGTTCTTGTACTCAGCAGGGACTTCACCGTCATACGGCATGTCCTGCATGTCCTGCATGGCTTTCTCGAGGTCGGTCATGTCTGCGTTGCCGACACCGGCTTCGATGCGGTTATCCTTGAGGAACTTGCTGATGGAAGTCAGGTAAGCAGGCGACATTTCCTCGAGCGGGGTATTCTCCAGTATGTCGAGGTACTTCTTCGCCAGCTTACCGTGCAGTTTCTCCATCAATTCCAAACTTGCTTTGTTATCGCTCATGCTACTTCCCTCCAAAGAACTCCGGGTGAAACCGCTCGAGTACCGTGATGCGGCCTATGTTGTCCTCGATGTCTTCCTCGAGGGCTACCAGAGCTTTCTCATTGTGTACCTGCTGAGTGGCTAGGATGACCACGGCTTCCTTGAGCTGCTCCACCGAGCTGCCAACCCAAAGGGCAGCAGCAAGGAGGAGACCTGTCAGTACATTGTTTAACCGGACACCATTCTCGGTGGGCAGGTCAGCAACGGGTTGTGTGTTGTTAGCCATGGCATCACTTGTATGCGATGTGGATGGTGGTGTTGTTGTCGAACTCGATAGCTACGTCTTCGATACCAACCTTCACGGCACCAAGCGCAGAAGCACTCGAGGTCATGTTGCCATGCCCGTAGTGTGGGTTTGTTCCGGTCGAGTTCGCACCGTCCCACGTAACGCTCCACCTGTTGGTGCCGGGCATTCGGATGCCATGGACCCTTATCTCGTGCTGAGCCGTGCCAGTCGATGTATGTCCGACGGGATAACCAAACCCACTCCACACCGTAGATGCGCCTGCATTGTTGTACGTCCAGCCCTCGACGTCACTTAGCGTGACATCTGGGAAGTCGATGTAGAAGTTCTCGCTGGCACCTGAGTTGTGAGAGGCGTCATCAAAGACAACCAAGAACTCTTCAGCTGTATCTGGAATAGTCGCAGTGGTTGTCAAAGCGTTATCCACACCATTCGAAGGATTCAGTGTCTCCACTGCTGTCCATGAAGTACCACCACCACCACCGCCAGCACTGTCTGCTAGTTCTCTTGCTTTACTGTCAGCCATTATTATTAACCCTTATCGAAGTTCTACCCACTCAATCTCCACCCCAGATACAACCTTGTAGTACCAGTTGTCGGGGACGATGAAAGTGTGAGTAATGATGAAGTCGTCAACGTTTGCGTTGCTTGACTTGGTGTAGTGTCGGGACACAATAGTGGTAGGAGTACCTACGCCCACGTAAGCGTAACTTGTGGTCTGCTCCTGAATCTGCACTTGTACCGATACTTGGATGGGAGCGCCAGTGGTGTTCTGGTAGGTGACGCCCAGTGTGCGAGAAGCCGACACGTCCTGCCACGTCTGGCCTGAACTGAAGCCACCAGTTCCAGTAGCCCACTTTACCCCAGCAGCCTCAGTAGAGTCCGCAGTTAGTACTTGGTCATTCGAGCCAACACCAACCTCAACGAACGCAGTGCCATTGCCTACCAGCACGTTGCCCTTGGTTGGAGTGAAGATGTCCGAAAGGTCCTCGGACAGTCGAACGTACCTCGCGTCACCTGAGGTCTGCGTTAGTCCTTCAGCTAGGGAGAACGGGGTTACTGTAACAACTTCCAGAAGGTCGTCAACTGTTGCGCCAGTGTTCAGCGTAACCGTGTTCGTACTGGAGTTGAGGGTATAGTCATGGGTTGCGCCTTCGCGTAGCTTCGCACCATTCAAGGTAACACCTATGACACCATCGGCACCGAATGCCATGGTGTTGCCATTGTCGTCACTTCCAGTGAACGCAGTCTGCGAAGCCGTGGCAATGTAGGTGTAGGTATCCAGCGAGGCAAGGGCTGCGACATTCGACCATTGGACACCATCATACAAGCGCATGGCACCATCAGCGGTGTTGAAGTAAAGCGCACCAGCTACGAGCGCATCACCATCGTTGTCAAGCGCAGGGTCCGAAGCCTTGGTTCCGAGATAACGGTCATCAAAGGAGTCCAGTGCAGCTTCAGCCGCCGTCTGTGCAGCCAGTGCAGCAGTCAGGTTGGATGATGCGTTGTTGTCGTCAACGTAAGCCTTGTTCGCAGCGTCGTTGTCATTCACAGGTGTCGGGACATTCTCAATTATACTGTTGTCTGCGTCCCAAGTGTTCGTCACACCAAGTGCAAGCGCACTGTCCGTGAAGTCGTCATAGGCTTCCTGCGCTATGTAGAACAGCTGCAGGGCAGACGCATCAAGGTCAGCTTCAGTTAAATTGGCCGCGTCCTGAAAGTCAACAGCGCGGTTTACCTTATCAGTTGTACGGTCCAGCCGGACCACATCGTCCAGTGGAGCTGCCACGTTCAGCTGTACAGTCGTGGCGTTAAACCAAGTGTAATCCGTAGTTACAGTCTGGAGTACGCCGTCAACGTACACCGCCACATCCGACTGGTCCATATATCCTTTATCGAAAGTGAAGTTGGTCGTAGACCCATCACCAACATAGGTGACATAAGAAAGTGCCATTGGAATACTCCATTGTTATTAGGGATGCCCCCTCCGAAGAGGGGGACTTATTGTTACTCAGGCAGTTGGTCTGCGAGTGCAGCCGCTGCGTTCTTGAGGCCAGGCATGTTGCTGTATGGCATGAGTGCCCACGTTTCCTTGAAGGCACGTTGGACGTTACCATTAACGAGCAGGTCCTCAAGGGACCCTTTCATGTTCATTGCCTTGTCCAGCACATCGACACCCGGGATTCCCGAGATGCCACGCTGCAGGCCGGTACTGCGCATGCTTCCGGGATGCTTTCCGGTAATCACGCGGTATGCAGTATTCGGCATCTGCAACAGCGACGGCAGGCCAGCCCATGCGCTACGTTCGACCGCAGCCAGCGCAAGCATGTCAGGGGACATGTAGCGGTCCCTGTACTCTTGAGCGTCTTCACGCCCGAGCGAGTTCAGGTAGACCTGCCCGGCACGAGCCAGTGAGGCGAACATAGAGTTAGCCATGAAGGTCATGTAGGCTTGCATGTCGCCAAAGCCCAGCCCATGCAGCAGTTGCTTGTGGTGAGCTGCCAGTGGGAACGAACGGAACTGCGCAACGATTGCACCGAGATTCTTCTGTGACCACGCCGGAAGGTTGCCGGGGTTGTTGGTCTGAATCGTCTCACTGATGCGTCGCTTCATACCGAAGCCATACTTGTCACGCGCCACGTAGTCTGTCCACTCTTTCAGGTTCAGGTCGGCAATGTACTTGGACTCGGATTCAGCCCATGGTTTGCCATCTTCACCCTTCGCGTGCTTCATCAGCTGCTTGTTGATACGACCGACCATCTTACGGTCGAGGCCCATCCATGCGAATCGCGCATAGTCACCTTTGGTGAACTCCTTGAGACCCTTGGCCCGCTGTCCCCATTCAGAGGTCATAGACATGAACGTCAGGACTTCCTGCTGGTCCAGTGCGAACTGCAGCACACCAGCGGTAGGACGCTTCAGGTGCTCAATGAGCATGCGCTCCTTGTCGTACTTGTTGAACATGGTGCCATCAAGGTCAGACTGGTAGCGGTTTACATGTGTCGCTCCTCGCGTATAGGAACCACCAATACCGTACTCACGCGCGGCCAGTACCAACAGCCTCACGTCATCCGGCAGCTCAGCGCCAGCTCTCATCAACTTGAACGCATTGGCCACAGAGGGAGCATAGTGACTCACGGTCTTCAGACTGGTGGCGTTGATGATTTTGCTTGACTCCGAGTACTGCGGGAATATCGCTTGGTTCATCACGCGCATGAAGTTCCAGCCATTCAGGACACGTCTCGTCTTTGCTATCTGCGTATTGGGATCCTCTAGGGCTCGGCCTAGTGTGTGGTTCACACCAATCATCAGCTTGTCAATCTCGCTGTCGATGCGCTTGAAGCCCTTGGCTTTGTCGAACTCCACGTAGGTCTGCTCGAACTTCTTGACACCCTCGATGTAACGCTTGAGGCTTGAGTCGTTGTGGATCTTGCCACCGGTCACCTTGCTCAGCGAACCCCAGCCAGCCACCTGATTCACGTAGCCATGCAATAGGGCGTCAGCGCGATGGGTGAACACGTCCTCTAGTGTGAGGGCCTGCTCCGTGCCATCCTCCCGGCGAGCCACGAGTGGCGTATGGTCCGTCTTGATGTCCATGCGTTGCTTTGCATGGGACACACGGCCAGCGTCGGGTTGTGCGTACTGAGTATCGAGTCCCGCGAAGAACTGTTCACGGTCCACCTTGGTGATGTCGACAGCATCGAACATCTCTTCCAGCTTCTCGCGCGTGAGCTTACCGAAGTCGGGATACTCAAAGTCCACGCTAGAGGAACGCTCAATGAACCGCTGTGCTACGTTGTTAGCGATGCGTGCAGTCCGCGCCGGGTCGAACGTTGGGTTCTGCTCCATGAAGCCACGGTAAACCAGCTCGCCCAGGATCGAGTCGACACCGGGGCTGAAGCTGGCAGGGTCCGCAACGTACTCGGAGTTGAGATGCATCAGCTTCTCTTTGTTCCACTGACGCGGCACGTAGGTCGGGTCGTAGGGGAACTCCTTCCAGCCTGGCAGGTTCTGCTCGCCAAACTCATGGACACGCTCAGTCAGCTTGCTGAAGGTGCGTGCAGCCTGCATCACGTTCTCGTCGGGGTGAGCACCAGCCTTCACAGCCTCACGTACCTCTTCCTCGAACAGCGCGCGTGCGTTGCCGTGTGGATCGCGGAACCACGCAGCAGCACCACTGTAGTAGCCACGCTCCTTGGCCCAATTAGCAAACGCTGGGTTGGATTCGGAGTTGTACATGGTCATGACTGCGTCGCGTAACTGCTCAGCGATTTCCGAAGCGGACTCCGGGTTCACCGCATGGTCCAGCTTTGGCACCGCATCCTGAAACAGTCGTCGGCTGAGGTCGGCCACCATAACGTTCGGTGACCGGTCAAGCTGGCCAGCGAGGTCATAGCGCACCGGGATGTTACCCTTGGCACCAAAGTCAGCCAGTGTCTGGCGAGCCTTGGGTCCTTCATACAGGGCGTCGAGTTCCTCTTCGTTCAGCTTGGAGAGTTCGATACCACCACGCTCCGCTTCTGCCGCACCCATCGACTTGATGGTAGGGTCAACTTCAGGGGTCGCTTTGATTTGCGCATCAAGTTCATCGATGGCATCAAGCAGCTCGTCCTTCTGTGTACCTAGTGCGTCAACAGCAGCAGCGTATCCGTCGAGGTCTTTCTCGTAACGGGACTGCATCTGAGCGACACGCTTTTCAATGGCAGGCAGGGCCGCTTCCAGTTCCTCTATCGGCGGGTTCAGCCTGTCGATGGTGCGGAAGGTAGCTTGGTAGCCTTCGGGATCCACCTTGCGGTAAGACTCGAGGAATGTACTCTTGGCACGTCCCCATTCAATCTGAGCCTTCGTAGCTTGGATCTTGTTGAGACCTTCAGCACCTGCACGTACACGCTTCACGAAGTCAAGCTCGCCTTTGATTGCGGCTACCTCGTCTCCCAGCTTGGGAGCAACAGGCTCGTCCGGCAGGGTGCGGGTGTTCAGCTCTTCCAGTTCAGCCTTCTTGGCCTCGAGGTCGGCTATGGCTTTGGTGCGGGCAGCTGACACCTCAGGGCGAGCAGGCGCTGGGGCCTTGCGAACCATGGGGTCTTTCATTGCCGCACGCAGGAAGTCCACAGGGATCTCTTGCTTAGGTGGTGTGACACCGGCAATCTCGTGAGCCTCCACTTCCGCCATGCGGTCCATGGTGCGCTCAGCGTTCACGGTGTCCTGATCCAGCACCCGCTTACCGAGTGTCTGGGGTTTGATTTTCGAAGCAGCACCGATGGTGCCACCGAGAGCCGTGCCGAATGCAGCAGCCCAGAGTATGTCTTCTGAGGTGCTGGTCGGGTTAGCCATGTAGAGGGGGACCTCGAGGGCAGCATTCACTGCCCCCTCGATACCCGCGATTGTTGCAGCACGTTTCACACGACCAAGCCGCTGTGCAGCTAGACCCTGAGTCAACCTTACGCCAGCTGCGGCGGAACCAACAGAGGCGGCAAGGTTGATAGGGTCCAGAGCAGAAGCCATGATAGTCATACCAATCGCACCGGCAGTTGAGTCGCCTGTATAGGCTCCAATCTCGTCGGCGGACTTCAGCTCATTCAGCATGCGCTGCTTGAGGTACTTGGTGTGCTCTAGGCTTTTGGAGGACTCGAGAGTCTCGGCCAAGATGGGCCGGGCGTACTCAGGCACACCCTCCATCTCAGCTTCAAAGTCGAGCTGGTAGGTCGGGTCGGCAGCAATGCGCGACTCATCAACCAGCCCTTCTATTGCACGGATGGGAGAGGTCAGGTCGATGGATGCGCCCAAGGCGTCACCGAATCCAACATCACTTTCCGGCTCATCAGGACGCGCAGCAACACGCAGGTAATTCTGCGGGGCTACATGGTCCTTCATGAAATTACTCATACGAGTCTCCTGTTAGTTTACTTATTAGCGACAGTGACTGTGTCGAACAGCTCACGCTCCTGCCTGCGGCGTTTAACCAGACCCGGCAGAATTTCACCTTCTTGCTTCACGAACCCAATGACAGGATCGAATGCTTCACGCTTGAAGGTTTCATAGTCACCACGCTTGAGCGCAGCAAGGGATTTGCTTTTGAGGAACTGACCAACCACGTCTACGTCGACGTTGTATGCCAGTGACAGGACAGCAGCCTGCTGGTTCGGGTTCAGCTTGTCCCACTGAGGGCCAACAACCTGTTCCAGTCTGTCTGCGGTATCCTGCAGCTTACCGGCCAACCACTTCTCCTCGTCAGCTTTACTCACAACCATGCCAGCGGTAACGTTCGAGGTACGTCCGTAGCCGATTGTCTGGAGTCCGCGAGCCTTCTCTTTCTCTGTTGCAAAGTAAGGCTCTGCACGGAACGCCTCAAACTGCTTAACGCGATCCAGTGCCGTGCTCAGGGCAGGCGGTAGGGCCGCCTTGGTTGTGGCGAACGGAGGCATGAAGTCATCCTCGAGGTCGTCCAGCTTCACACCACGGGACGGGTCATACGGTCCCTCAGGAGCCGCGAATGTTTCTGCGGGATCCTCAAAGGGAGGCATGAAGTCGTCAGCCAGTCCACGGTAGGGGTCGGTGTAACCTTCGGCCCTTTCCGCTTGGCGTGCCTTCTGCTGCTCTTCAGTTTCGGAGGTCATGGTGTCGCTCCATTGTTTCTGTAGCTCACGCAGCCCCACACGCTTCGGCACGGTCAGACCATTACGAACCTCAGACTCCAACCGTCCGTACTTGTCGCGGACGATGAACTGCGGCTCTTTGGCATTACGTGACGCAGGGTCAGGCATGAGCATCCAGTAGTTATCAGGCTCCATGTCAGACTTAAGCTCTTCGGTGATACCATCCGAGCCCCACTGAATCATGTCGTCTAGGTTTGCAGGCATCCCATTACCTTTGTAATATGACTGCTTGGTGCCGTCAGGGAGGTCGACTACTCCAAAGCCATTCTGCCAGTCTTCCTTGGCAACTTCGATGGCTTCGTCCATGTCTTCCGTGCCGGTCCTGGCTGCGTAGTCCAGAGCGCGCTGCCGGATCCACTCGGAGTCCGTCTGTGCGGTCAACAGGTCTTCGACTTCGATGTCGTTGAAGAGACCCTTGCGAGCCTCCACGTTACCTGCGGCTTTACGCCAGTCGTCCTGCACGTCAGAGTCAGCGGCCAGCTTGCGTCTGCGCTCCTGCGCTTCGGGAGTCTGGAGTTCCTGCAGGCGCAGCATTATCTGGTCCTGAGGTATACCACTCTCTATCATGCGGTTGGCAGAGCTGTACAGGTCGCGAGCCTCATTAGGCATGTCGTTCAACAGCGTCGGGCTTACGCCACGGTACATGTCGAACAGCGTCATCTGCTCAGCGAACGCTTCAGGGTCCACTAGGTTCAGCTTCTTCAGCTTGGCCTCGTCAGCGGGATACATCATGCCTATCTGGCCACCAGTGGCGGCGATGTCCTTGCGTGCTTCCCACAGGGCTTCAGAGTCACCAGTCGCACCAGCCCGCTCAATCTGACGGTCGCCATAAGCGGTCATCGTTTCTTTGCGGTACTCCGGGGCAATACCAAGGGTGTCACCGAGCGTTATCCTGTTCAGGTTCTGCGCGATGCGGGCTTCCTTCTTGTCGGTCTTCAGGGCTTCCTTGCGCAGCGCAACGCCACGGCTGGTGAACATTGGGTCCTGAGCCACAAGACTATCGATCATGGCCAAGGCTGACTCGGTGTTGCCTTCGCGTATGCTGTCAGCAATCGCCTTCTCTTGCTCCCACTGATCACGCTTTAGGGCTTCATTGACTAGAGCGTCACGTTCCTTCACAGCCTTCTTGCGGTAGTCGCGAATCTTCGGGCCATGCGTCGAGCTATTCAGCAGCCCGGGAACAGAGCCTTCGCCGGTAACGTCCGGGTGAGACTCAGCGAACACGTCGAGAACTTCAGGCTCACCAAGGTCAACAGCCATCTCACCAACATGGCGGACAAGTGCTTCGTTAGTGTCGTCAGGAGACAGGCCCAGCTCTCTGGCATCCTTGGTCTTCTGCGTCAGCCATGCTTTCAGCTCACCTTCAGCGGCCCCACGCTCGTTAATCATCTCAAGCTCGGAGCGTGCGACCATATTGAAGTCACGCTCGGTCTGCTCATAGACCATGTCAGCGTTGCGCTTCTTGACCGTTCCGCGCATCTTCAGCTCAGCTGCTTCTATTGCAGCCAGATACTGAATCTGTGCCTCAGGCATGTCGTCGAGTTCACGGAAGGCTTCAATGTCCTTCTGCGTGCTCTTAGCAAACCAGTCGTTGAACGCACCTTCGTCGGTGATGTCTTCACGCGCGTTGAGTTCGTCCGCGAGGGATGCAGACTTCTGGACAGCTGCAAGCTTCGCTGCTTGCGTCCCATAGGCCTGCATGTAGGCGTCGCCCCTTTCCGGGTCGGCCATCACTTCGTCGCGCCACGCACTCCAGTCTTCAGGAGCGCCGGTCTTCAGCGCATCGGCCTGGCCACGCAGTCGACGCTTCTTGGCATCTTCAGCGTGACGCTTGACGGCTGTGTCAGCGAGGGTACGACCAAAGCCCTGCAAGGCTTCACCTACACGTAGCTCGTTGGCTCCCTTTGAGCGGTCAGCTCTTACGTTGATGTACTGGACATACGGAGGGTATGCGGCCACGGGAGAGGCAGGTCTGGTAATAGTTGACTCGCCAGCTCCTGCACGGACGGTCGCCTGCTTGCGTCTTTGCCTTGGCATTTACTTCTCCTTGAATATTCCAGCACCACCAGCGGCTTTGTGTGAGGTATCGATTGAAAGTGCGGATGATGCAAAGTTGAGCCCGGACTGCAGGGCAAGCGTTGTGTTGCTCACACCATTGTAGTCACGTGCCATAGCGCCGGCCATGCCAATAGCAGCACCCTTGAGGTCACGTCCAGACTTAGCCATGTACGACTCGAGTGCGGACATGTGACGTCCACGAGTGGCCTGCTCTTGGTAGGCAGAGTCCACGATAGTGCGTGTAACTGAACCACCGGCCACACCGGCTTCGCCCGCACCAGCGATGACACTCGCCCGCTGTTTCATGAAGGCGACTGTAGTGTCATGCAGGTCATTAGCAGCCGCACTTTTGGCTTCTTCCTGAGCTGCAGCGATGCTCTCTTTCTGGAGCCTGTACTGGTCCTTGGCGAGGGCAGCTTGGTATTCCGCAGCGTCCTGCTGAGCCTTCTCGGCTTTCTTGCCCCCGGAATAGCTCATTGCCGCACCAGCAGCAGACACGGCAAGTGCAGCGAACTGCACCCACTCGAGCCTGAGAGTCGGCCAGAACATCAGCTTCATCGGTTTAATTATCAGGGATAACATTCTTTACTCCGTATAAAGACGGGGGGCTATACGCCCCCGGCCTTTGCGTTAAACGTACCGTTCCACTCTGCGGATACCAGCGAACAACCAACATGCTTGTCATTGACTAGGTCAATCTGCACGTCCTTTGAACTCGCCAGCAGCGGGATACGGAATGTACCCTTGTCGAATCGAGGAGAACCAATGACCAGAGCCGAAGAGCCCAATGTCATTCCATTGTAGATGTATTCGTATGGAGTCTGGCCTTCTCGAGGTGTGACTTCTGCACGTAAGTACCCAGTGTCGTAGTACCGTAACCACATGCTCCTGAGGATCAGGTGACCCTGCAGGATCGGGGAGTCTGCCGAGTTCTGCTCATCCTTGCGGAGGAACTGTTCGGAGAGACGATACCGGAACGTGTAGGGCACGCCTATGTAGACATCATTCGTACTGTAGTCACCAGTGGCTTCTACTGCATGTGTGCCGGTCAGGGCGCTCACAGCGATTGTTGAACCTTCCTCGCTGGTCCAATCCTCACCCTTCACAATAACGAGGTCGGCCACGTCCGCATGCTTGTAGGGCAGAGTCCAAGTCGTCGTCCCTGCACTGTAGACACCAGTGAGTTTCACGCGCGAGTCCAGCATGCAGGTGAAGCCCAGAGCGGTCAGCGTTGGATCATCCGTGAGGTCGATACGCTCGAGGTACACACCGTCACTTCGCAGCACCAGCAGGTACAGCGAGCTGTCGATGACGTCCACATTCAGGATTGTCTCGTTGGCGTCGAACGCCCAGTATGACCATGAGGTCTGGACTTTCTCGTCATTGACCCAGTAGTACTTGTACAGGTACAGGCGCTGCTGGTTGCCGGTAGTGAGGACAAACATTGCGTCTTCCTCTTCCGCAACCACCATCTTGAACACACCAGTCGGGATGAACTGTGGGGTATGCGCCGTAATCTCTTCCGCGACGTTTGTTATCTCCGTGTCACTCGCGGTGATGTACTCTCGGATATTCGCGAATAGCGAATCCTCGGACGGGAAGAACAGGGACGCTGCTGCGGTAAGCGGCTTGGCTACCGCATTGGCGGAATAGTTCGTAGCCACATCAAGTGCAGCTGTCTCACCCTTCAGGATTTGCCCAATGGCAGTGCTGAGTGAGAACTGCGTGCGGTCAGCGAACGCCATTAGCTGCCTGTTGTAAGCCACCGCATGGTTCAGGGTTGACACGTTGACGTTTGCCGCACGGAGGTTGATTGGGTCCGTGTCCAGCTTGGTCGATGCGGTCTGGTAAAAGAAGTCCTCGAAGTCGGGACCTGACCGGCTCAACACCATGTTCTCACCAGCGAGCACGCCAAATCGATTGCGGTAGAAGAACAGGTCACTAATCGTTAGTCCGATAAAGGACGGGTCCGGCAGCGACGTATCGTCACCGGCAACACGAGTAGCCCACGTAACTTCCTGACAAGTGAACTGGCCGGTTCCACTGTTGTAGGTCAAAGCCAGAGGCATAGTGGTCGGATCCAGTGTGGTATTAATGCCAACCTGGGGGCACTCTTCCCAAATCAAGTCAGTGCTATTCCACTTCATGTAATAGCCAGTGGAGTACAGTGAGTCGTCACCTACAATCTGATAGACGTCCCCATTGGTTAGGCCTGAGGTAGGCAGTGAACCGAAGTCCTGCACCTTGCCTTGGCTCGTACCACCAGCAACCGTAACGTCGAACGCTACGGTCGTCTCTTTGTTTGCGATGTAGATGGTGTCCCCAACAGTAACAGTAGCAAAGTCCGTAGTGGGGTCAGTGCAGTTTAGGTATGTCTTACCATCAGGGAAGTTCACGGTCTTCTCGGTGCCATCAAAGTCAAAGACCTTGAGGTCAGTATCAAGAACAACCACGAGGAACTGAAGGCTTGAACTCCAGTTGATAACGTGCGTATGCACTCCTGACCAAGTACTCGTGGTAATCTTGTCTAGGTGCTGAGACGGAGCACGTTTGTTCAGGCCCGTAGCCAGCGAAGGATAGCCATTAGCCATCAGTTCACACTGCGAGGGATGCCGTAAGCTCGAAGGCTGCTGGCTGATTCCGTTAAGCAGGCTCGGGATTGGTCTGCGGACCTGTGCCATTAGAATATTCTCCGGTTCTTGAGACGGTGTAGACCGCTGCCATAGTCTTGCCAGATGGTCCTGTCTCTGTTCTTTGCGTCATGCCGCTTTGCGGTCATGCGAGCGCGTTGCTCATGCTCTTCCGTCAGGTTTGAACCAGTGGTGTCACCAAGGATCCGCACAGAGAACACACGCGCGGCTCGGATAGCAGCGTACTTGCGGACGTGCTGGGGCAGGTCGTCGAACTCGAACTCCCAGATGATGTCGCACTTCTGGGTTTCCGTGAAGGTGAACGTCTGGTTCTCGGCGTCGTACAGCTTGCCCTGACGTACTTGGAAGTTATCAGTCTTGTATGTGCCATCGACGGCAATCATGTTGTCGGCAATTACGATGTTGTTCGAGACGTTTGGCACCATGCTGTAGTCGGTGTCTTTGTTGAAGTTCCAGACTTCCTCACACACGTCACGGACAGTCTCTTCCAGTATCGCGATAGCAGTAACAGTAAACACGTCGCCGGATCCCGACAGGGTATTCACCGGGCTTTCACCGATGTTCTCGAGCGCGATATTCACGGCTCTGAGTTTGCTGAGTCCAGCCATTGGGGTTCTCCGAAAGCAAAAAAACCCCGGACAGCAATTAAGCCATCCGGGGTTCGGGGGGTTTTAGTCCGTCTCGTAGACGTAGACGTCGATGTCCGACGCAGTCACAACCGAGGCCAGCACCAGACGCAGCTGCGTGTCACCCGGGACGTTGGCATACGCTTCACCGCCATCGGCAGTCAGCGCAGTCAAACCGGAGTCGACATACAGGGTATTGTCAGGTGTAATGCTAAGAGTCAAAGAACCGGAGTCCCAAGTACCCAGAGCAAACAGGGCAAACGCACCAGCACGATTCAGTGCGATGTCGGTGTTGCCATTGGCAGTCAGAGTTGCGACCTTACGAACGACCGAGGCAACCGGAGTTGCACGGACAGTGACAGTCAGCGACGGGGAAGTAGAACCGGACAGGCTCAGGCGAATGTCCCTGCCATAGGCACGAACGCTACCAAGGTAGCCATCACCAGAAGTCCAGCTCGCAGAAGCCACTGCAATCCAAGTCGTGCCGCCATCAGGCGAAGACTGGACAATCAGCGTGCCACTGCCCCACGTCTCGGCGTCGTCTAGGTACACGTCGATGTCATTGACATCACCCGGGCACTCAAAGGCTGCGCTCTGACCATCTGCAGTAAGTTCTGCAAAGGTATTCGTGGTAGACAT
>Ga0102955_1000021_pt1 | contig 30379 bp, 31 predicted proteins | sample SalPonF2_A_D1_MG_FD_78512 | JGI IMG/M metagenome (GOLD analysis project Ga0102955, IMG submission 78512) | Salt pond soil microbial communities from South San Francisco under conditions of wetland restoration - Salt Pond MetaG SF2_A_D1_MG ... | reverse complement strand
TTTCTGGGGTGAGCGATGGGACTTGAACCCACGACCGCCGAGGCCACAACCCGGTGCTACCACCAGCTGAGCTACGCTCACCATACAGCAAGGCATCTCTTATAATAGATGCTCATTATTTTGGCAAGTTTTTACTGCAGTCTGGACGGAAACTATAGAGTGTTGCAGCAAAAAACCAGTACTTAAAATTCTTTACCGCAGTGCTGGCATTTATGGGCCTGGGCTTTTATTATTTCCGCGCAGTCTGGGCATTCTTTTTTGAAATTTGTCTTCAGCAGCTGTTTAATGCCCAGATTCACCTTTTGGACCAGGTTGTCATCCCTGAAAGTATGGTTGCGGAGAGGATCTATGCATGAAAGATCATTGAGCTCGACCAGCAGATCAGCAGCCCGTTCGCGGTTTTTCCTGTCTGCAGCTTCATCGAGAAGCAAATAAAGAACCGGCTCCAGATTTTTTTCTGCTACGCAGGTATCCAGCTTGGCCAGGGCTTCTTTTTCTCTGGCATAGCGCTCATCCTGCAGCTTTATGCTTTCAGAATCAATGACACAGCCCTTGAAAGCGTCTTTACTGCCGACCATCATCGGCGTACCTTCTGTATTGCCTGGCAGAAGCATATAACGATAGGAGGCCCGGTGGCCGAACTGCATCTCGATGTGCTCCCAGCCATTTTTAAAGAGAGAACATTCATCGTTTAAGCAGATAAAATAGGCCTCGGTGCCCCAGCCCAGTCCATCGCCAACATGGATGGGCGGCGTGCTGCAGCAGGAGAGTTGTTCTTTGCAGTGGGGGCAGAAATGTTTTTCATCAAGGTACTTCTTACAGGTATTTAACATGAATATCCTCCAATGGGGTGCACGTAGAGAAGTTAATAAAAAACTACTTTGGCGTAGAAATGGTTGGGTCTGCTCCTAACTGGGGCAATCTCTGATTCACATTTCAGGTATAGGGTTTACCGCCAAACAGGATAAGAATTGGAATCAGGAGCAAAATAAAAATAATGAGAACAACAACAGGGTGTTCACTCTTTTTTTTCTCGGGATTTTTTTCCATAGATTTAGAGTAAGCATGATAGTAAAAAAGTCAATAAACACGCCCAGTAGGATCAGGAACGGATAATCTTGCTCAGGGTTTCATCAACGGCAAGGGACTGCAGCATCCTGGCCTTTAAAAACTCATCTGTCAGGTAATGCCTGTTATCATCGATGATCGTACAAAGGGCGTCAATTTTTCCCTCATTAGCCATGTCCATTAGCCTGATCAGGTTTTCAGCAAAGCTCTTGACAATCTTGCGGCCGTCCCCTGTGGTAGCCATTATCTCCGCATAGGTTCTGGGGTTCTGGGTATGCACACGGGCCATGGCCAGAATACCGTACAGTGATGTGAGGGTTGAATGGCTGCCGATCTCATCCTGGGGGATCTGGTTGTCCTTCAGTGTCATGGCAAGTGCCACGGAAACCGTTGTGGGCAGTTTCTGGCCAACACCCATCAGCAGGTCATGCTTGGAGGGACTGTCCTGATTGATCAGTGCACCGTGCTTGTATAAAAAGGCCTCAAATTCACTGCAGAGAAGGCCGCTTCTTTTTGTCCGCACAACGGTGGCATTCTTGTCCTTCATGGTTTTTGCCTGGGGTCCCCAGAGGTTATGGACAAGCATGACTTCGACGCCGGGGCGGGTCTTTTCAAGGGCTGCATCAAGAGCATTTTCAGCCACTCCTGCCAGGATAATCAGGGCCTGTCCGTCTTCCAGGAGCGGTCCGTATTTGTTAACTGCTTCGGCTGTTGCGCTTATAGGCACACAGATGACCACCACATCAACCTGGCTGACCATATCCTCGGGTTTCATTTCACTTGTACGGCCTGTAAGCAGTGATTTGTAACCTTCGTTCCCCAGCCGTTTGGCAAACCATTTACTCATAGCCCCTGTGCCGATAAAGCCAAAAGAGGATATGTGTTTGGTGCGCATGTCAACCCTTGGAAAGCTGCCCAGAACCTGGAAAGAGCCGGGCTCTTGAATGATATGCTCACTTATGGCTTTTACTGCATCGGCAAGGTTTTTATCCTTGATATGGCCTTCAGCTTCAATATAGATCTGCAGTTTCTGGGTCTTGATATCGCTTTCTGTCCGCATATCTATAATATTGATACCGCGTCTGGTGAATTCCCCAAGAATATCAACAAGAAGGCCGACCCGATCGTTCAGGGGCAGGGTCAGGAGGGCAGTGGCATCATACCCGCTTGGTTCGGAAGGGGTTGCACTGATGACGGCAAATCGGGTCTGGTTGTGTGGCGCCAATTCCCTTTCCCGGATCAGCAGGCCGTTTGCCACGAGAAATTCTTCTGTGGCAACAAAGCCTTGATCAAGCTTATTTTTTCCCCTGGCTTCATTAATCGCCTGCTGAAGATCGGTTACAGCTAACTGCGGCAGCAGGGGATAGTAGTTCGTTATATATTCTTCGCACTGCCTGAAACTGTTGCTTTTACCAATGAGCATGGAAAGTGGATGCCCATCATCAATGGCACCGAGTGAAAGATGAACGGGCAGAACCACATTGTCAATCCAGTTCGCCTTGCTGAGTTTTTCCATGATGCGGAAATACTCAATACTCTCGCCTTCCCGGGTATTGTATACCGGGATCAGGGCAAGGTCTGTCAGCTTTTCCGCAAACGCTTTTATTACTGAAGGCGTATTCGGAAAAAGCTTTATTCCGGCCTCAGGGGCAAACTGTTTGGCTGCCTGCCATGAGGATGACCCCTCTGGACCTAATGTAGCTAAGGATTTCATGTACTTGTCCTTTAATTGCTGAAATGCACCTGGAGTGATTACCAGATGGGCTTCTTTGCCTTGTTATAGCTTGAAAAAATTATTTTTGGTCAACAGTTTGGTCAACATTTTGCAATTTGTGGTGCTGTTCGTCAAGCCAATTCGTATAATTTTGCATGGCTGTTTTCAGGTTATCTTCTGACGGTTGCATATAGTGAACATCTTTACACTTTAGGAATCATTCATGAGTGTCAATTGATAGAAGCAGCAACCATCAATTGCTGATACGCTGCACATGAAAGGAAAACCCCAATAAAACAGGGGCAATGCTTTATTTTCGTTGGATTGGGCCTGAACCGAATTGTTTACTGGCAGTATTTTTACTGCCAGTAAACAATAAAGTAGAATTTTTTTTGCAAAATATTTCATGAAAAATTAACCAATTATCCTGCCGGAATAGTGACCAGAATTAATCATTTATCTTTCTTAATAGCGCTCACCGCCCTCAATGCCTAATTTATTGGTAATAACTCTACAGCCAGTCGGTTACCGCAAAGCCGATGCCGATGCTGTTTTGATAGTAATTATAGTCAATCATGCTCTGCCCGTAGCCGGTAAAGCCTTGAACATAGCCCTTGAGATACTTGTAGCTCCCCAGGGGAAAGCTCCAGGTCAGCTCAACAGCCCCTTTACTGAAACCGGATTCCAGGTTGTTGCGCGACATGACAGAAAATACATTTTCTTTCCATTTATAGCCCGCCCGGATCTCGTAATGTCCCAGGTAATCGGTTATATCAGGGTTGTTATCGTCCTCGTCATCCTCGGGTAGCCTATACCAGGGCTTGATGGCAAATGCCAGGTTTCCCTTTTGAAAGACGAAACTGGCAATGATGCGGTTCCAGCTCCTTGATAACGGCTCAGTCCTGCCGTTGGACTGATGGTTGATCCCGATCACGTTAGCAATATTCCTGATGCCCCAGAAAGTCCAGTTGGGGCGGAACTGCACCCAGGCTTCCGGTTCGTAATTTGTCTCGCGGAAGGGGGATGAAATATCGTTATTGTATACCTGCCAGAAGGAACGCATCGTAAAGGCACTAAATATGTCCACCTTTTTTTTGAACAGGTCAACTGCCAGTGGGATCTTGATGCTGACCTGGAACTGGGACTCAACATTATCCAATTCTAAATTCGGGTCTCCGGTCGCTTCTTGATACGGTTTATTGTTGGGATCCTTATTATAGGATGCCAACAGGATATAATTGGGCCTGTGTGCCATAAGGGTAAAAGGCCGCAGGATATTCCCCTTATCGGTATAGTATCTGACATCTACTATTCCTGCATCCTCCTCTTTTTCTGCAGAGGCCATCAGCCCAGCCTGGCACTTGTTCCGGAGTTGATCAACGGTCGTGCCGCTCTGGGCAGACTCCAATTCCCTGAGTAAACACTCCTGTACAGCTGTCTTGTTAGGTGTAGTTTCTGTGGCAGCAGCCTGACCATAACCAGCACGCATTACCAGTAAGACGGCCAAAATCATTCCAGCTTTGAAAAAAGTCCCAATGTGTTTCTTTTTACTTCGTCCTTTCATCCCCCATCTCCTTTTCCTTTATTCTTTATTTGACGCCCTGAACACTTCTCTAAAGCTATTATAATTAATAATTCTGCACAAGCCTCTCCTCTTTCTCTCCATAATCTTCCTGTTTTCCGCCAGGAAATCCTGGAAGTCTGCAGATTGGCGTAAAGCCTTGTGAGCAGAAGTAATAAGAAAATCAACATCTTCATCGCTCAGGTCGAAATTCGTGCCGATCCAGTACAGCCTGTCCCGGTCATCCACGTTTGGCACACCGGCAAAGTTTACTTCAATAAAGTGAAAACTAACCTTATGCCCGGCAGCATTGAGCCCTACAATCCACTTTTCATATATACTATCGGAAAGAAAACTACTGTAGCGTTGCCAATAACAAAACCTCAATGTGGTGGCTGGGGGGTTTGAACATAAAATGAACATTACATGCCACAATATTAACTTTTTCGGGTAGAAATTAAAGTTAAGATGTGCGATGGACATGTTGACCTTGCACCTTACACTCTGAAACTTTAGGCTTACACACATGAAACATATTTGGATTAGCATGGTGTTTTTGCCCCTGCTCCTGATCTTGCTGCCTCTGGCTGGAGTCATACTGCAGGACAGGCCACTGGGGGCATATCTGGAGTTCCCGCCACTGACCGTCTATGTGCAACATGCCCCTTTTTCCTTGATGGCATTCCTGCTCTTGGGACTACTACTCTTTTCAATCCTGATGCCGCTCATCCGACGCTTTCTCATATATAAAGGCCCGGCCCAGGTTCCGCTCCTTCCCCAAAAACCCTTCCCCTGGTGGGGATATGCTGGTTTCTTGCTGACAGCACTTTCCTGGTTGTTAGCCTGGACCAGGTTCCAATGGTTTATTCCCATGCAGCCCTATACTTTTTTCCCGCTGTGGTTGGGTTTCATCATCAGCGTCAACAGTCTGACTTGGACCCGCAGCGGTCGCTGCCTGCTTGTCAACCGGCCCCGCTTTTTCCTTGCTCTGTTCCTGCTGAGCTCCATTTTTTGGTGGTTTTTTGAATACCTGAACCGTTTTGTCCAGAACTGGCATTACCTGGGAGTGGAGAATTTCTCCACTGGACAATATGTCCTTCATGCCAGCCTATGTTTTTCAACGGTTTTGCCAGCCGTAATGAGTACCAAGGAATTCTTGGCCTCATTTCCCCGACTCACTAGACCGCTGCAGAATTGGCGAAGGATTACTCTGCATAGGCCGAAGATGTGGGGCTGGCTTCTCCTGCTCCTTGCCGCGCCCTCCCTGGGAGCAATCAGTATCTATCCGAACTTTCTCTTTTCTATGCTCTGGGTGGCCCCGTTCCTGATCATCACCGGAATTCAGCTGCTCTGTTCCGAAACGACCCTGTTTAGTGATCTGCAGAACGGTGACTGGAGAATGGTCTGGTTGCCGGCCCTTGCTGCCTTATTCTGTGGTTTTTTCTGGGAGCTGTGGAATGTTAATAGCTTAGCCCACTGGGAATACTCGGTGCCCTTTGTCCAGCGTTTCCATATCTTTGAAATGCCGATCCTGGGATATGCTGGATATCTGCCCTTCGGGCTTGAGTGCATGGTAGTAAGTCTGATGTTTGGCAAGGTGATGGGGGAGGAAGGTTATAGTTAAGATAGCTTGCCAGAATCTACAGTTTCATCAGATAAAATCTGAGTCAAAAAATCCACTGTACATCTTGATACTGGGCATAAGCCTCAAACCCAAACGCCATCACTACCAGTATTGTGAGAATAGACAACCCTACCCGTGATTTACTTTTTTCTTGTTGCATTGTTCTTTCTCCAATTTATCGGATTGTTGCACCTCCTTCTTGAGCTTCGCCTGGAATCCATTCCAGTTCTATTTCAAAGGATTTTTTTAGTTTCCTGCCCTGTTCCTCTTCAACTTTCATCTCTAAAATCATGCTCTGAGGGAAATCGAGAATAGTTTCATTGCCACTTTGCATTAGGGTCATGGAGCCGCTTTCGATTTTATCGGCTATCTGACGTAAAATTTCAGCGATTTCTTTAGCTGATTTCTTTTCTTCGCTTTTAAAAAGAACAGTTTCAATTCCCATGTTTTTTACCTCTCAAGTTGAATTGCTGAAATGTGAAATTCCAAAATCAAATAAAAATTTGAATTTCTCAACTACCGCATCAAACTCAACCCCACCAATGCTTGTAATTTCTTGATATAGAATCAGCTTTTCGCCTTTTTTAATCTTTTCTTTAAATTTTGCAAAAATAGAAGTGATTTCTTCCTCAGTTACTTTTCCTTCAATACGATATGCAACTGCTTTATCAAATCCGATATCTACCATTTCTATCATTTTAATCTCCTTTATATTTATAACGTAAGACAGTCATTAATTATAATAATGGCCTATTCTACATTTCTTGCCACAATCTACAGTTTTGAAACTCAAAATCTGATTAAATATATCCGCTGTACATCTTAAATATCAAATAAAAAACCCCGCCCGATGGAAGGGTTAATGTATCCAATGGAAAATTGGGGATATTAAGAATCAATCACAACTTACAATGGAGCAGACATCTGGATTCGTGAAATAAAAAGGTAGAACCATTATTGACCCTACCCTCTATCTTGAGTCCTCGCAGTCATTGTATCCATCGCTATCAGTCTGGTTTCTTAATTAAAAAGGTGATATGTTATAAACATTGGTTGTAATTACCAGTTACTAGAATAGAAGACATTATGCTTTCAAGCAACTCAACATGGAAAAGGTAAAACTAGGCAGGACAAGTATTAAAGTCTCGAAGCTCGGTTTTGGGACGGGAACCGCGCATCCATCCGGTTGCTGCTCTCAGGCTTTGATGGATAAGAAGGAGATGGCCGAACTTCTCCTTTACGCTTTTGAACATGGTGTAAATTTTTGGGATACGGCATTTCAATACGGAACTCATCGACATATCAGAGAGGCCCTTCGTCATGTAAGACGTCAGGATGTTGTGATAGCTACTAAACTAGTAAGTTCCCATGAGAAGGAGACGGAAAAGATGTTTAGCACCTCCCTCAAGGAACTCGGAGTTGAATATGTAGATGTTTGCTTGATGCACGGGCTCAGGACCAAGCGCGAGTTGTCCTACAAACAAGGAGCTCTCAATGAGCTGCTTAAATACAAAAAAGCGGGGAAAGTGAGAGCAGTGGGGCTCTCGTCTCATGGTTTGAGCGCCCTAAAAGCAGCCGCGGAGGTCCCGGAGATTGATTTGGTTTGGGCACGGATAAATTTTGCTGGGCTTTGTATGGATTCAGACAGAATGGGGCTCTATGATCAACTTGCCTCTGTTTCCTGTCTGAAGAAGCTTGCAAAAGTGATTCTACCCAAGAATCTGACTGCTGCTCTCCGCCCGAAAATCGACACCGATTCTCTTTCAGAGACAAACCGTAGGGAAGTAGAAGAGACGCTCAAAGTTATCCATTCCAAGACAAAAGGTGTTGTGGGTATGAAAGTGTTGGCCGAAGGTCATCTTCAAGAAAAGACAGATGAATCCATAAGGTATGTGAGAAATCTTCCCTTCATTGATTCGTTTTTGATTGGCATGACTAGTAGGGATGAGATAACCAAAAACTGTAGAAGCCTCGATTCCGGGTGAGATTTTTGAAAAACCACTTTCGGAGAGGCAAACTGTAGATTTCTTGCCACAATCTTAACTTATTCAGCCGAGATTCCGAGTTAAGATGTGTAGTGGACATCTTTACACTTTAGGAATCATTCATGAGTGTCAATTGATAGCAGCAGTCACAACTAGGCGATTTTGCTTCGACTTGATTTTATATACCACATAGTAAAAAATTACATTTTGCTTATTTTGTTAGGCACGTTTATGTGTTGGTATAATAAGCATGGGAATGGGTGAACTATGCAAAATTCCTTCACTAGTACTGCCTAATAACAACCTCATTGCAGCCCCCTTTCCGTGCGTACCAATTATAATCATATCTACCGACAGCTTCTTTGCTTCTTTCAGTATGTTTTTTACCGTTTCGCCTTGGATTAAGAGTGCAACGCAATCAATACCATCAGTTCGTAATTCTTCTGCGTATTTCTGTAAAGTAACGTGTTCGGCATGAAATTTACTTGCCACTGAATCACGTTCCGTATCTGGGCCGGCTTCCCAGCTGACAAAATATGGATCAGGTTCAGCAATGTGAACTAACCATATTTTAGCATTTAAAGGTTTTGCTATTTTTTTTGCTTCCTCGATTACAATTTCTGACAAATCTGAAAGATCAACCGCTACAAGAAATTCCATATAGTAACCTATATATTTCTTTTGAAGGTTATTTAATTGAATTATAAATGAGAGCTTTATTATATCCCCTAATTAACACCCATGTAAAATCATATTGCTTGCCAACATCTTAACTTTTCAATCTCTAAAAACAAGTAAAGGTTGCCAGTGTATTTGGCAACCTTTTAAGAATCATTTGCGAGTACAGATATTAGCAAAAACTTTAACATAGAGCTCAGCGGCGGAGATCAGCCCTCTGCTGGAGCAATTTTTGGGCCATCAGCCTCGAATCCTTCGTGGAAAGTGACGGTGCCCTGCGGAGTGTGACCGTCGAAAGACAGAGAGAAAAAGACCTCGGGTAGTATTATTATCGGACAACTTCCATAATTATCATTGAGTGATCAGAGCATCCTTCATCATCATTTCTACAAAATATACCAATGACATTTATCCCTCTGTGTTATTAAGTTGGGCTATCATCATTTACATGGGTAGTGTTCCGTTAATATAATTTTCTGAAAATAATCATGTGTCAGATGAAAATACGACCCTGCCTTCGGGCGGGGTTTTTTATGTCCTTGGTGCAGGTCAACATTTTGGTCAACATTTGGTCAACAAATTACAATAAATACCCCCCTTTTCCATTCATTTTCATTGTTTTTACTATTGGCACAGAAAAAGCCGAGAACCCCGTTCTAATATAGGTCTTCGGCTTTACTTGTTTTTACTTTTGTTTACTTTTGTTATATAAGATTCGCACCTGGAGTGATTGCCAGTTTTTCTTACACATTATCGAATAAAATATTTATACTTTCTATATAACCCGGACGCTATTCAATTCAAAATACTTGTCATTACAGAGAAATTTACAAATAGCAGCAACTACCACATGGATGATCTCAAAGAAAATGGATCTGTAGCAGACTATCTCACTGCCCTGAAATCTTCTCCCCGTTTAGGCCAGCAGGTGGTGCACCATGAGAAACTGGCAGCCCATCCTGCAGTTTTTGGAAAAAACAGGATCGGTTGGCCCCTGGCCCTGGAAGAAGCACTTAAAGAGATGGGGATAGATGCATTATATCAGCATCAGGCAAGCGCCACCGATGCAGTGCGCAGGGGAGAAAATGTCATTGTATCAACACCCACTGCCAGTGGTAAGAGTTTGATTTATAACCTGCCGGTGTTTGAGCAGATCATGCGGGCTCCTGATTCCACGGCCCTTTATCTTTTTCCCTTAAAGGCCCTGGCCCAGGACCAGCTGCGCGCAATCCAGGAACTGGCTTCCATGCTTCCGGAAGAATTAGTGCCGTCAGCGGCGATTTATGACGGTGACACAACTGCCTACAAGCGGAAAAAACTTCGGGACAGGCCGCCCAATATTCTCATAAGCAATCCTGATATGCTGCATCTTTCAATGCTGGGATACCATTCCGCCTGGTCCGGTTTTTTTGCCCGGTTGACCCACGTCATTTTAGATGAGGTTCATACCTACCGGGGGATTTTTGGCTCACACATGGCCTGGGTCTTGCGGCGATTGCAACGCATATGCGCCTATTATGGCTCCAGGCCTCAGTTTATCCTTTCGTCGGCTACAGTGGCAAATCCGGATGAATTGGCCCGCGATCTTCTCGGTGAAGAGGCAACGGTTATCAGCAAATCAGGGGCCCCACGGGCAAAAAGGAATTTTATTTTCTTAAATCCATTGGATAGTGCTGCAACCGCAGCCAGTCAATTGATCGAAGCAAGCTTGAAACGAGGGCTGCGCACCATTGTCTACACACAGTCACGAAAGCTTACAGAACTGGTTTCCATCTGGACACAACAGCGTTTAGGCAAATTGTCGAACAAGCTGACTTCCTACCGGGCCGGATATCTGCCGGAAGAACGGCGGGAGATTGAAGCCCGGCTGTCAAATGGGTCGCTGCTTGGCGTCATAGCCACCAGCGCGCTGGAATTGGGAATAGATATTGGCGATCTGGATATCTGTATCCTGGTCGGATATCCGGGTACCATTATGACAACCTGGCAGCGCGGTGGAAGGGTGGGGCGCAAGCAGAATGAATCTCTTATTATCCTGGTTGCGCTTGAAGATAGCCTGGATCAGCATTTCATGCGTAACCCGCAGGATTTTTTCAGCCGTGAGGTTGAAGCAACTGTCTTGAATCCTTTAAACAAAACAATCGTCAAGCGGCATCTTATCTGTGCTGCGGCTGAACAACCCATAAAGACAGATGAACGCCTGGTTCAGGATGCTGCTGTGCTTGAAGTGGTGAATGAACTTGTTGCGGAAGCATCTCTGCTTTTGACCGCAGATGAAAACTACTGGGTAGGGTCTCGGAAGTATCCGCACCGGGAGGTGGATCTGCGGGGCACCGGGCAGACATTTGTTATCCGCAACAATACTGACGGAAGTGCGCTGGGTGAAATAGATTTCATGCGCTGTTTCAAGGAATGTCATCCCGGGGCGGTCTACCTGCACCGCGGCAAGACCTGGCTTATAACCGACCTTGATCTTGAATCCCATGAGGTAACCGCTGTCAGGAAGAACGTCAATTATTTCACCCGGACCATGGGCAACAAGACCACGGAAATCCTTAAAACTTACGAATCAGCAGAAATGCATAATTTCCGAGTGTCCTTTGGGTTTCTCCGGGTTACCGATACTGTGACCGGTTTTCAGCGGCGGCTGGTGGCAGGACAGAAACTGATCAGCAGGGAGCAGCTTGATCTCCCGCCCCTGGTCTTTGAAACAGAAGGTTTGTGGATTGAAATACCGGAAGCAGTGCAGAAGCGCATCGAGCGCGAGCAGTATCATTTCATGGGTGGTATCCATGCTCTCGAGCATGGGGCAATATCCATATTTCCTCTGCTGGTCCTCTGCGACCGCAATGATGTCGGGGGTATTGCCCATCCATTCCATGAACAGCTCTCGAAAGCTGCGGTTTTTATTTACGATGGTTATCCCGGTGGGGTAGGGCTGGCTCGCAAGGCCTTTGAAAAAATTGAGGAACTCCTGCACCTGACACAAAGAACGATCAGCGGCTGTCCCTGTGAACTTGGCTGTCCATCCTGTGTGCATTCCCCGAAATGCGGCTCAGGCAACAGGCCGATAGATAAGCAGTCCGCCCTGGAGATCCTTGCGGCCCTGTTGCAAAACAAAACAGCCGCAGATGGCCGCATCCAAACAGCAAGAAGTATACCGCAAGAATTCAGGCCAGCAGGGCCTGAAAAGAAAATAGCCAAGGCTGAGCCGCCGGCACGCTATGGCGTCTTTGATGTTGAGACCCAGCGGAGTGCCGCAGAAGTCGGCGGTTGGCACCGGGCTGACAGGATGGGTATCTCTGTAGCAATTCTCTACGACTCAGTATCAGACAGCTTTAAAACTTACCTTGAGAAGGATATCCCGGCCCTGATCAATGATCTCCAGACATTTGACCTGGTGGTCGGCTTTAACAACAAGCGCTTTGATAACAAGGTGCTCTCAGCGTATTCGCTATTCAATCTCGCAACACTGCCGACACTGGATATCATGGAGAAGATTACCAACAGGCTGGGATACCGCTTGAGTCTTGATCGTCTGGCCGAGCATACCCTGGGGATTAAAAAGTCAGCCAACGGACTCCAGGCTCTCCAGTGGTATAAGGAAGGCAGGATGGAGGAAATAATACGCTACTGCCGCCAGGATGTAAAAATTACCCGGGATATTTTCCTGTACGGGCTGGAAAACCGTTACCTTCTCTTTAAAAATAAGGCAGGTTCCATTGTTCGCTTACCGGTAGACTTCTCGCGCTAAACCGTATAAAAGAAGGACCAATGCGTATATCTCTGGGGGCAGACGTTCGCTTAAGATAAAAGAAAACGGGAAGGGGAGAATTTTTTATTTACCTGGGGTTGCTGGGCCAAAGCAGAGAGTTATACAGCCAGCCCGTAATTTCATTTTTGTAGCGGACTTTTATCCAGTCGCCTTTTATCTCCAGCACTTCAAAAACCACACCTTTTTTGACTATGGCGATAATAGAATCGCTCGTGCTTGGACCAGAGCGCATATTGCCGGTTTCAACATTTACGATAACGGTTTTTTTACTTGAGATGAGGGTTTCGTAAATCCACCCTTTGTCTCCCTCAAAGTCAACAACGTAGGCCCATTTGCCTTCCCTTCTTATAACTTCAAGTGGATAGCTTTGAAAAACCTGCCAGACCACGTTGTTCGTGGTGTCAGGCCCAGAACGCATGTTCACGCCGTCTTTTGTTACACTGACATATTCTGCTGCTATGCCGGTTGCAGAGAGTGACACAATAAACAGGGCAACAACAGTACCAAGAAATAGCCTTTGGAAAGTCGTAGTCTTCATAGTAAAACTCTTCCTGAAAGTTTTTTTAGGTTGATCTGTCTGCTCATCATCAGACTTTTTAAAACGGTTTTTTATTGCACAAATGTATAGCACCATAAGGTCATCAAGTCAAATCAGTTCTTGATGAATAAATGAAGAAAAAACTTTATTTTTGCGGATCGCGGCTACACAGTACTATCGGTCCGTACCCTGCTGAAGCACTTTCCCCGGTATTATCGGTGTCGGTCATTATTGCAATGGCACCGACCTTTGGCGGTTCATTACCAAAGAACCGCTTGTAATCTTCATAAATATTTCTTGTTTCTGTAATCCATTTGCCGACCTCGGCTCGGCCGGATTCAACACTGATCATAATATTATTAGAAGTATACGGGTTCGGCACAGCCTGTTCTTTCGGCAACTTGTTGGCCCAGATATAATTTATTGCCTTGGTGTTCCAGAAGAAAAAGGAGGGGAAGATAACATAGATTCTGGCTCCATAATCATCACCTGATTTCCGTGAGGCATCGCCACTGGCAATGATATTGTCCACCTCCCACTGCCAAGAGAGGTAAGGGTACTGCTGTGGATCAAACTCAATCTCGTAATAGAGTCCGGAGGCCGTGCCCCTGCTGGTTGCCTTGACATACGCTCTGTTCTCCTCTTTGATCCAGGTGTACTCTGTTGTTCCTTTGAATGATTTGGTCTTCCAGTCGGGCTTGATGCCATTGGCAAAATCATCAATGACAATTTCACACTCCGGTGTTGCTGTTAAATTCTCAGCCAGTATGCCGGAGGGGATTGTAAGAAGTATAAATAAGACCGCAATGAGTCTGGACATGGATTTTTCTCTTTTTAGTTTGTTCCCGCAGATCCCGGATCTGAAACCAGGTGAATGAGGAATTCTTTGTTGCCCTTGGGCCCCAGGATAGGGGAGGGGGTAACACCGTGGCTTTGTAATCCCAGAGTTTTGCAAAAAGCTACTATTTCATCGATAACTTCCTGGTGCAAAGCAGGATCAAGTACAACCCCTCTTTTACCGACCTTGCCGCGGCCTACCTCAAATTGAGGTTTTATCAGGGCCAGGATTGAAACCTGCTTTCTGAATAATGGCAGTAATGGTGGGATAAGCAATTTAAGCGAAATAAAGGAGGCATCAATAACAGCCAAATCAATCAGGTCGGCAAAATTTTCAGCTGTAAGATAACGGGCATTGGTGCGCTCCATTACCACAAGCCGGGGATCCTGGCGCAGCTCCCAGGCCAGTTGGCCATACCCCACATCAACAGCATAGATTTTTGCGGCCCCATTTTTCAGGAGACAATCGCTGAAGCCTCCAGTGGAAGCACCTATGTCAAGGCAGACAAGCCCTTCAGGTTTAATCCTGAAATACTCAAGGCCTGCCTCAAGCTTATAGCCGCCCCTGCTGACATAACGACATGATTGCTTGACCGCAATGGTTACGGAATCTTCTACGAGTGTACCCGATTTATCAGCAAGCCTGTTATTTACCATGACCTGCCCTGCTGCAATCATGGCCTGGGCCTTCTGTCTGCTTGGGGCCAGGTTTTTTTCCAGCAGCAGTTTATCAAGGCGTATTTTCATGGGACAGGGTTTCGTGACATCTTTGTTTTATTCTTTTCTTCCGTTTTCAGTGCAAAACTGCTAAGGCATTGCATGTTTTGTTATAAACCATGGCAGTATGAAAACCTGCAGGTTATGATAACGCATTTTCAGTGTAAATTTGAGTGAAAGCTTTTCCTAGCGGACGAAGTTATTTTCAAATTCTACGGCCTGCTGCGCTGCATTTCAAACTAAGACGTTCCGTGTTCAGACTGGTTGAAATGCCAAACTTCTCAGCATCTTGAATTTTATAAATCGTGCAACCAAAACTTGAAAGCACCTACACCCGGGAATTTAAAAAAAACCTAGAGAGTAATAGCACTTATATATTCTTACCATGTCCAGGAGCACAATTAAAATTATTCTTTCCCCGAAGATGCTCGCCATGTTTACACTCGGTTTTGCATCCGGTTTTCCATTTTATATTGTGCGTGATGTTCTCAAACTCTGGCTCACCGATGCCAATATCGACCTCGGCACCATTGGTCTTTTTTCAGCAGTTGCCTTGCCTTACACCTGGAAATTTGTCTGGTCGCCTGTCATGGACGGTGTCACCCCGCCTTTTCTCGGCAGGCGGCGCGCCTGGATGCTCATGACCCAGATTGGTTTGCTCATCCTCATTGCCGCAATGGGGCAACTTGATCCGACAAAATCCCTGAAAATGATGGCAGTGGTCGCTTTCTGTATAGCCATTTTCAGCGCATCCCAGGATATAGTCCTGGACGCCTTTCGGCGCGAATATCTGACAGACGAAGAACTCGGCTTTGGCACAGGAATATGGATGAATGCCTGGCGTTTTGGCATGTTTGCCTCAACAGGGACGGCATTTCTCCTGTCCGACAGTATCGGCTATCCCAATGTGCATCTGGTGTTGAGTCTCATGATGGGTATAGGAATCATAACAACCCTGATCGTATCTGAGCCCGATACTGGGGTAGCTGCTCCTCAAACCCTTCAGGAGGCGGTCATTGAGCCTTTTCGCGAATTTTTCAGCCGCGGCGGCGCCTGGTGGGTGCTTATCTTCATTTTACTTTACAAGATAGGGGACAACATGGCCGGGGCCATGAACATCCCGTTTATTCTGAAGATGGGATTTACCAAGCAGGAGTATTTCGTCATTGTCAAGGGCATTGGGATGTTTGCCCTGTTTGGCGGGGCCTTTTTGGGCGGAATCGTTATGATTCGGCTCGGAATCGCAAATTCACTCTGGGTTTTTGGCATTCTCCAGGCAATTTCAACGGCCTGCTTTGCACTCCTGGTTGTCGTCGGCAAAAATCACGTTCTTCTCACAGGGATTGTAACATTTGAATTTCTGGCCACGGGTCTGGGGCAGGCGGCCTATGCCAGTTACATGGCTGTGCAGACGAATAAGCGGTTTACTGCCACCCAGTATGCCATGATGACAAGCCTTATGGCAATTCCAGGCACAGTTGCTGCAGCTATTACAGGCTATATGGCAGAATATCTTGGCTGGAGCGGCTTTTATATTGTTTGTGCCCTGGTAGCACTGCCGGGCATGCTCCTGCTTATTCGCATTGCCCCTTGGGGCAGCAGCAATCAAGAAATAGATGCGAGTCTGAGGCAGGGTGAATAGGAAAGAGTTTCCTGCTTATCTCTTCAATGATTCAAGCCTGGTTTTTGCAGATGCAACTTCTGCACTCTTGGGATAGGTATCAACAAGCTTGTTATACACAATGCGGGCTGTTTCCGGATCACCTATCTTTTCAAAGGAGAGTCCCTGCCGGTATAAGGCCTTGGGTGCCAGTTCATGCTTTGAGTGCTCTATAATCACCTTCTGAAATTCCAGGATGGCCAGCTCATAATCCTTGTCTTCATAAAGACTTTCTGCAGCATAATAGCGGGCATCGACAGCCTTGGAACCTGAAGGATTTTTACCGAGGTATTCAGCAAAACTATTATAGGCGTCCCTGTATTTTTTTTGCTTGAAAAGGTTCATGCCCTGCTCATAGGAATTTGCAACGGTTGGCGGCGGTGGTGAAGGTGGTGAAGGTGGTTGAGCTGGTTGAGGTGGTGGAGGTGCTGCAGTTTTCACCGCGGCTGGCGGCTCAACATCTTGGGCTTCTTTTTCATCGACGGATGGTGCGGTAATGTTCTGGCTGCTGACATCAATTTTATAACTATCAGGCGTAATTTGCCGTGGCTCCGTTTTGACTTCCTGATCAGTCATTCTCGCCTTTCTCTCTGCCTCCCGTGCTCGCTGGGCAGCTTCCATGGCCCGTTGCGATGCTTCATGACTGCGGGCTTCCTTGATAGCCATGATTTCGTCCTCGGCATAAGCAACACGTTCCATGGCTTTTTGCAATTGTTCATCAGCCAGTGCCAACCGCTCATTGAGCCTGTTGATTTCCTCCGACCTGTCCTGTTCAGAACTATCCAAACGTGTTAACAGCAGCTTTTTCAGTTCCTTGTTTTCTTCCTGTATTTGCTGCATGAGAAAATTGTTCTCTTCAATTTGGCCCTGCAGCCGCAGTATTTCTGACTGCTGATAATCAAGACGGTCGCCGGTTTCAGCCTGGCGGGCCTGTACGCCTTGCACCGTCTGTTTCTTCAGGTCCTCTATTTCCTTATTAATATCGTCAACTTTCGTGTCCATTTTGCGCACTTTGACATTGGTGTATTCCACGTCTTGCTGCGTGGCAACACACTGGATCAGCAGGGTTGTAAAACTGAAAAGCACTACGGAATATAAAACTGCTCGTTTCATGGATGTCCTCATCAATATTTAATTATGTTAATCCATTCTTCTTGACCATTCAGGTGATGACTGGTGGCCTTCAAGCTGGAACAGGGTGCGAAAGCCTGTGCCGTTTTTGAAGACCGTACAGATGTCCCTGTCATTATTATGGCGGCGGCTAAATACAACCTGTCTCGAATCCGGCGACCATGAAGGTGATTCATGATCATCTCGAAGCCATGTGAGTTGCAGGGCCTGTCCTCCCTCAGGTTTTATTATGAAGATCTGGTATTGTCCTTCATACAGCCCAGAGTAAGCAATCCATTCGCCATCAGGAGACCAGCTTGGCTCTGTATTGTCATTCCCCTTAAAGGTAATACGTCTAACAGATTTTGTCTTCACATTCATGATATAAATTTGCGGCGTGCCGCTGCGGTCGGAGACAAAGGTAATATGTTTGCCATCCGGGGACCAGTCCGCGGAAACATTTATACCGGTATTGTTTGTTAATCTTTCGAGAATGGTGCCATTGATATTTATCAGGTAGAGATCGGGATTGCCGTCTTTACTGAGGGTAATGGCCATGTTTTTACCGTCAGGGGACCAGGCAGGTGCAAGATTGAGCCCGGGACGGCGGGAAATGGCCTTGGTGGTTTTAGCTTCCTGCCAGTCAGTGATATAAAGATTCGGGTTTCCTGGGTGATAGGTCGTATAGGCAAGCAGTTTGCCGTCAGGGGAGAATTTAGGAGAGACCGTCAAGTTTTTGTGCTTTGTTATCTGCTTGATATTCCTGCCCAGAACATCTGAGACAAAAATTTCCTTATAATCGCCGGGTACGTCTGAAGCAAAAGTTATATTAGACATGCTGATGCCCGGTTCGCCGGTGAGCTGGTAAATGACCTCATCACAAAACCGCAGTATCATTTTATCCCGAATGTCCGGAGAGCCCTTGTAGCGTTTGCCGATAAGCATTTTGTCCTCAGCTACATCAATCAGCCTGAACTCAAAATACATGGTCTCTCCTGAGGTTTTGTAATCGGTGATGATAGCGAAATCAACGCCCAGCTTGGACCAATCGATGTTCGTGTAGCCGCCATATTTGTCCGGTGGAACCACTGAAATAAAACCATGGAATTCGAGGGCTTTTGTAAGCAGGGCTGTCATGTCCCGATCAGCCTTGTCAATTCTGTCAGGATTGTTTTTATCAGTGAAATAAGGGACAGCAAAGGGAACCTTGCGGAAATCAGGGGAGGTTATATCAAGGTAGACCCGTGCCTGAGCCATGGAGGAGAACAAAAAGCCCAGAAATAAAGCCAGGCCGCTTACATATGCTATTTTTCGAAGATTCATAACGTTTCGGCAGAATAGGGGTTAATACAGCTCTCCGGGCTTGAATCGCAAACCTATCTCAAAGGAGTTTTCCTGTAATTGATCTGGGAATGGGGGCAGCGGTGCAGCATCTTTCAGAGCTTTTAAAACAAACTGGTTGAAATAGATGTTGTCAGATTTTTTTTCAAAAAAACTGTTTGTTACGACCCCGTCTCTCCTGATGGTTATAACCAATACGGCTTCAAGAGAATTATCCCAATTTTGCAGGTCTGGCAAGACCCAATGTTCATGAATTTTTTGATAAAAGGTTGCCAGGTACTGTTTCATGTAAAAATCAGGTTCGATGCCGGTTCCCCTGGGGCCGGTGATTCCCGCTGATTGTGTAGTAGAAGTGGATTGGCCGCCTGGTTTTGCAGAGGTCCCTGTTGTTATGGCGGGACTTGTCTTGAGGGTATCGGCCAGCTTGCTCACCGCATCTTTTGCCGCCTTGTCTGCCGCTTCCCTGGTTTCTTTTTGTTCGGCGCTCGCTTTGAGTCGCTTTACGACCTGGGACAATTTTGCCTTTTCCAGTTTTTCCTCTTCCTTGGTCTTGCCGAGCTTGACCTTCTCCTTGAGTGGTTGCAGCGAAACCGGTTTGGCAATTGGGGTTGTTACAGCGGGGGCAACTTCAGGTTCTGACGCTTGAATGGAGACAGCCGGTTTTTTTGTCGCCGGTTCCAGCTGTCTGGCTGCAGGCTTTGCCGCAGTCTGCACTTCGGGTTCTGCCACTTCAGTAGCGGTGAACAGGTTTACGGTGTATATTTCCGGCAGCCTTGGCTGTCTGTCAAAGAGGCTCGGCGCCAGCATGGCAACTGCCATGACTATAACATGCAGGCCAATGGATATATTAAAGGGCTTGCGCCATTCGTTGGATAACATGCTGAGAGGAGTTGTTAAGCCGTGCGAAGCAAGAAGTTTCATCGCTTCTTATCATCAGCCGGCTGGGTTATCATCCCAAGTTTGTCAAAACCGGAATCCTTGATATCCGCCATGACCGAGACAACAAGACCGTAGGGCACTAACTTGTCTGCTTTCAAAAATATGGGTTTTTCATGCTCAGCCTTTGACAGGGCGCTCAACTGCTGTTTAAGCAGGGTCTGATCCAGTTTGATCTTGTTAAAGTATATCTGGCCATCCTTCTTGATGGTGACAAGAAGCGGGTTTTCCTTCTGCCGTAAGGGTTTGGCTGTCGTCTCAGGCAGGTCTACATCGACCCCCTGAGTCATCATGGGAGCAGTTACCATGAAAATAATGAGAAGCACGAGCATTACGTCAACAAGCGGGGTTACGTTGATCTCGGAAACCAGTCTTTTTGAGCCGTTGGTACTACTGAATGCCATGGCTTTCAATCCTCACAAAGAAAATTAAGCTTTGGACAACAGGTCCCGTTCAACCAGGTTCAGAAAATCTGCAGAAAAGCCCTGCATATCATTTTCCAGGCTAGAGAGCTTATTGGAATAATAGTTATAAAAGATAACCGATGGAATCGCGACGGCAAGCCCGGCGGCCGTGGCAACGAGCGCCTCGGAGATACCCGGGGCGACGACGGCAAGCGAGGCAGAGCCGCGCATGCCGATATCCTGGAATGATGTCATAATTCCCCAGACCGTACCGAAAAGGCCTATGAAAGGTGCGGAGCTTCCGGTGGTTGCGAGGAAGGATAAATACATGCCCAGACGGTTCATTTGTTTGCTTTCCGCTTTGCGCAGCGCTCTTTTCAGGTTATCCATGCTGGCCAGTTGCATTTCAAGGGTGTCGTCGGAATTCTTTTTTGACACCCGGCTGCGGCCAAGTTTCTGTAGTTCATTAAACCCGAGGATGAAGATTGAGGCTGCAGGACTGTCCGGTATTTCCTTGGCAGCTTTATAAGCATCGGCAAGGTTCTTGCTCTTCCAGAAGATGTCGAGGAAGAATTCACTTTCAGCCCGGGCTCTTTTATACGATAAATGTTTCATTATTATTATGGTCCATGAAACCAGCGAGAAAACAAGGAGGAGAAGCATGACAAACTTCACCATCGGACCTGCATCTATGATCATTTGGAAAATACTTAAATTTTGCACGAATATATTTCCTTTCTCAAACGTATTAGTAAGTTAGTTGTCATTGCAGGACAGGAAGGGAAGTTGCTTCCATGTAGAGCTTTTGCGATATTGCAAGACGGACAATAATATATAGCTTTTATGATACATGTCAATAAGCGGCACAGAGTCTGTTTTTTTATTTGAAATCCCCCAAGACCGGGGAGATCAAGAAGCATTCGCCTGTATTGACGGCTGGGAATAATTATATTGCATATGCTGTCAGCCCTTCAATGTGTATCGGTTATGGTGCAGCCGAAATCAACTTTAACAGCTGTCTTGCTGCCAATAAGTACCTTGCCTTTGAAAAACCAGGCCTTGCCGATGTTTTCATCTAGAGTAACTTGCATCCTGATCGTTTCGCCTGGTTTCACTTCTCTTTTGAACTTTGCCTGCTTTATCCTGGTCAGTAAAGGTTTCCCCCCTCCGCTCTCATGGGTGTGTCCGGCTTCCTGCAGCAGCCTGGCAATGAACAGGGCGCCAGTCTGAAAAACAGCTTCACAGAGAAGAACTCCGGGCATTATGGGATAATCCGGATAATGGCCTTTAAAAATATCAAGGTCCGGTGCAATGAATTTTTCCGTAACAATTGTCCTTGCATCGAACGATATGATCGAATCAATCCAGAGAAAAGGAGGCCGGTGCGGAATTGCCTCGTAAATCTCGCGGTTAAAGCCCACCTGTGACCTCCAGGACAGAGCCGCTGATATATGATGCCTTCTCCCCGGCCAGGAAAAGCACTGCCGCAGCAACTTCCTCCGTCTTGCCGAACCGTTTCATGGGCACCATCTTTTTGTATTTATCCAATTGCTCAGCAGAAAGCCCTTCAAGCAACTCGGTATCGATAAAGCCGGGTGAAACGCAGTTGACTGTGATCCTGCGCTTTGCTGTTTCTTTACACAGGGACCGCATCATACCGATCTGGCCGGCCTTGGAAGCAGCATAGTTGGCCTGCCCTTCAAAGCCCATATGAGCCATGGGTGACGTGATATGAATTATTCTGCCATATTTCTGTTTCATCATGAGCAGTACCGCCTGTTTAGACATATTGAATGTGCCGGTCAGGTTGACTTCGATAACCCGGTGCCAGTCATCGGAATGCATCATGGCAAGCACAGCATCTCTCCGGATACCGGCATTATTTACCAGGATGTCAATGGTATCGAATTTTTTTTCGACTTCTGCAAAGAACGTCAGCACTGCGGATTCGTCAGACACATCGCAGGGAAATAAAAAAAGCCTGTTTTCCAGGTAGGATGCATCTGTCTTCCATTCCAGCATAAATGCGGCGGCGGCCTTGCGGTCGGAACCATAAACGCCGATTACCGTGGCGCCGGCTGCAAGGAAAGCTCTGGCAATAGCTTTACCGATACCTTTTGTCGCGCCAGATACTACGGCTTTTCTTCCATGAAAGTCAGTCATATAGGTTGCCTGGAATAATTGTATTTCTGAGTTTTAATAAAAAGCAAGATGCGCAAAATGATCGTACATCAGGGAATATATCATAGAAATGATTACAAGCCACGTATGTATCCATCAACATCATTTGCCACAATGACACCATAATTGATGGCGCCCAGCCATCCGGACATGATGATTCCCACTGAGCCAACATGAAATAGTCCCGGCACAGCCTTAAAAATTGAGCGGGAAATATCCAACCCTTCAAATTTTGTTCCAAAAGAAGTTCCCTTGGTGTGCAGAGTATAACGCTGGATGGTTTTCGGGGTTGCTGCCTCAAGCCAGTCAATTTTTTGGCGCACGCCAGGAATATAGCGTTCCAGGTTAACCAGGGTCCGTTCGATCATGGCTTGTTTTTCAGTGTTATATTCACTTTCATTGAGTCTGTCCCAGTCGTCAAATCTGCCGTTCATTGAGGCAACGACTGTAAAGCGGTTATGGGCGGGCCTGGTTTTGGGATAGTAGAGTGAGAAGGTTCTGCTCCTGGTATGCATGTCCAGCAGTTCATCGGAGGAGAATTGCTCTGCGGCGGAAACAAAAAGGAGGTCGCCGATGTCGTTAATCGTTTCTTCTTTTTTTATGCCGATGTAAACCTGGCAGCTAGAGGTATTGACGCGAACTGTCTTTACTTTATCCAGAAATTCAGCCGGAAAGGCGTCTTTACCTGTAAGGTCATAGATTGTATTAAGAATGCCGCTGTTTGACACCACGCTGTCCGCTGCAATGAAACGCTCACCTACCTGGACACCCCGAACCTTTCCGCCCTCAGTGACAATCCTGTCCACCTTGGAATTCTTGCAGATGGTCACTCCGTTTTTGACCAGTTCTTCTGCCATCATACCTATAAGGTGGTCTGTTCCTCCTTTGAAGGTAAAGACCCCCTTATTCATGAAATTTGAAAAAACTATACCATAGGTTATAGCAGGGTCTTCCAGGGTAGAACCGTTGGCATAGGTTATAGGTTCCATAAGCAGCCGGTGGACATCATCGCGCCCGGGAAAAAATTTTTCAAAGAGCTCACGGGTTGACATGCTCTGGTCGTCGTAGAAATTCATGGAGGCAACTGTGTTAAAAAAATCATTTATCGTTGCCTGCGAGATTTTGAAATCATTTATAAGGATAGAGGTAAAATCCTGCCGGTCAAATGTCGTGGTAAGGGAAAACTGGGGATTATCAAAAACGATGTTTTTGAGCTGGACAATGGATTCCATGATCTCACGGTTCCAGTATTTACGGCAGGTTTTCACCATGCCGTGGGGGAAACCGTGCAGCGAAACATCAAATATGTGTCCCTTGCGTTTAAACCATGTGGCCAGGCCGCCAAGCTGATGGTGATGCTCAAGCAGAAGGACGGTGTGACCGCTTCTGGCAAGACGGTTTGCAGAAGTAAGACCGCCAAGACCTGAGCCGATTACCACAACGTTGTAGCGCTCATTTGCTCCCTTGATTGATTTATGCAGCATATCGAATTAATGAAATATTTATAAAGGTACAATTACATCTTGTTGAAGATGTGCTGGTTGACCATGGTAACACCGCTGAGCAGGGCGCCAACTATTCCCAAATATCCCTGATCGGTTCCGGCTATATACAGGTTCGCAAAGTATGTCCTGCCGTCCTTTATTTTTTCTGAACTTCCGTAAACCGCGCCCTGTGTCCGGGAAGTAAACCGTTCAATAGTCACAGGTGTAAAAGAGTCTTCATATACAATGTTTTCACTACAATTCCCAATAATTTTGCCGAGAACTTTCCTGGAGCGTTCAGTCCAGTCTGTTTTCATGGCTGGATAACGTGATGTGTCTGCATCTTGGTAAGCATGCAGCCATTTTTCATAATTGGCAAGATGAGTGACCCGCATCTGAATGGTATCGCCTTGCCGGTTTCTCTCAAAGTTGTCGGGAAAACAGATGACGCCGCTGTTGAGATCTACGGCATCATCAGGACGTCTGTATGAGAATTTCTCCGACAGGTTATAAAATATGATAGTACGGTCTTCCGGAAGATGATTGCGGGCCGATTTGTTAAAAAGGTAGATCGATTCCAGGAAACTTAAGCGGCCGGAAGTTTTGTCCTCGGGCAACTCTGAGAAAGCAGCTGCTGCTTCTGGAACTGAGAACAGTCTTTTTGTTTCCGGGAATCCTGCAGTTGATATAAGATCATCACAGCTGATCACTTCACCTGCATCAGTCCGAATCCCTGAGATTCTGTTATTTTCTGTAAGAATTTCCTTAACACCGGAAGAAAATTCTATTTCGCCGCCAAAATTCTTATATTGCTGCAGGAGAAGACCAAGCAGATCCTTTATCGTCCCTTCAGGTCTGAAGAATCCCTCCTGGAATATGGCACGAAAGAGAATAATAAACTGGCTGAGGTCCATATCATCCTCATCGCTGCCGCCATAAAACATTAAAGGGCAGAAAATCATTTCCAGAAGCAGCCGGTCTTGCAGAAAGTTTGCAACAAATGTTCGTGCCGAGACTTTGGGGCGCGGGGCGAAAGCATCGTATGCATCAATTTCTGTAAGCATTTGTGCAAACTGCTTGACTGAACCGGGAAAACGTTTTGCAATCTGCAACTGCAGCATACTGAAGTCATTTGAAAAACAGAGGTTTGCTCTCCCCGGGAAGAGAATTTCAGAAGTTTTCTGTTGCCGAAGTTTTACGGTGCGTCGTGGAATTTTTAGCTGCCGCAGTAAGCGGTTCAGGGGTGCATGCTTATCTTCAGGCGAAGCATAGTTGGTAATGGCATGCAGGCCGGTTTCAAGCAGTCTGCCCTTCCGATAATAGTAGGAGTTGAGACCACCTGCTTTAGAGTGTTTTTCCAGGATGAGTACTTTCTGACCAAAACGGGCGAAACGTATACCGGCGGCCAATCCTGACAGACCGCCGCCAATGATCAATAGGGGATATTTTCTCACCGTGCATTATTAAGCGGCTTTCAGGCGGGGTATAAGATAATTGACGCAACTGTCCAGGGTGGCGAGTTGGGGATAGTCCGCCTCCGGGATCTGAATCTGGTATCGTTTGCGGAGTTCCATGACGATGTCAAGAAAATCCATGGAATCAAGGTCCAACTGATCCCGTAATGCATCGGCGGGGTTCAGGTTCTCAAGGTCAGCTTCGTCATCTATATCCTGGATTATCTCCAGGAGCACTTTTTTAATTTCATCGATTGTCATTAATTATCTCCTTAAGAATCAAATAATATATATGAATAACTTTATTCTTTCAATTGAATCTTGATTAAATCTTAAAAAGTTCCTCAGTCGGCAACAGGGCCTAATAATATCAATGTGTTAAGTGAGCATTACCTTTACGCATCGTGCTTTTTTCAATGCCGACAATCTTCAGTAAAATCTTAATTTTAACCGTTTCACCTGATTTATCTATCAGGCAGCGGTCATTTTCCTGACGATAACCACCGAGTTTATACCAACCATACCAAAAGAATTGTTCAGTATGGTATTGACTGTCGCAAGGCGCCTCGGTTTATTTGTCACGAGATTTTGTAAGGCGCAGGCCTGATCAAGTGTATCCACGTTAATCGTAGGATGCACCTGATTGTCTGTAAAGGCCGGCAGATTTCCTGCCAGCTCCAGGACTCCTGCCGCACCCATGGCATGCCCAATGATGCTTTTTGTATTGTTAATATAAGTATCAGGGCAATCCTTGAAAAGGGAGCTTATGGCGTTGCATTCTTCAATATCGCCCTGCTTTGTACCTGTTGCATGGGTGTTGATAATATGGATGTCCTTTGGCGTCAGTCCGGCCCGTTCTATGGCCAACTGCATGCATTCAGCCTGTCTCGGCCCATAGGGCAGCACAAAATCCCTGGCATCCGAATTCATGGCATAACCGACAAGCTCGCCGTAGATGCGCACATTTCGGGCAAGCGCCTTATCGAGTCTTTCCAATACAAAAACACATGCGCCCTCAGAAACCACGATGCCATTGCGCCCGATATCAAAGGGCCTGCATGCCTTTGTGGGGTCATGATGCACGGCAAGGGCGCCTTCTGCCTTAAAACTTGCAAAAATCCCGAAAGACCCGGTGCTTTCCGAGATGCCTCCGGCAAGAGCCATGTCGACTTCGCCGAGTTTAAGCATCTGCGCTCCCTGAATCAAAGCAGCATTGCCGGCTGCACAGGCTCCGCCGATGGAGTAATGCGGACCGGTTATGCCAAGGTTCATGGTGATTTCACCGGCCGGGTTGTTCAGTACCGTGCGTGGATTATGGTGATGACTCCAGAAGTCGGTATTAAATGCAAACTGGCTTAAATTATAAATTTCGTTTTCTGTCTCAACCGTGCCGTGTTCGGTTAAGCCAATATATACTCCGGTCCTGTTTTGCCTGTAGTTCAAGAAATCGGCAAGGCCGGCATCCTGCATGGCTTCATTGGCAGCATAGACCCCCAGGCATCCCGCCCGGGTCCCGCGTTTGTTTTCCTTTTTCTTGCGGTATTTCGTCTCCGGGAAAGAACATATGCCTGCCGGTACCTTGCCGACATAACGCAGTTCAATTTCGCCAATACCACTTCTGCCTGCCAGGAGGCTGTTGCGATAATCCTGCAGATTATCGGCATTGGGAGCTGCCAGCCCCACACCGGTTATAACGATTCGTTGTTTTTCTGAAAGTTGCGGCATGTTTATGGATAATATAAGCCGGGTGGTATACTGCGCTGCTTATGTTCCGGCTTCAGTTTGCAGTGTATGTTTCTTTTCAGAGAATTAGTTTTGATTTTTTTATGCTATTGGAACTTGTCCAATATAAACCTTGTGATTAGAGTCTACTTCCGTGCTTACAGGATGATCATATTCCAACACCCGCAATCATTGGCAGGGATTGGAGGTATCAAATGCAAAAGCTTTAGACTATAGCCGATATTTTTTTCTCTGTCGATATTGTCAGGAAAAAAAATAAAAGTTTATTTTTGAAAGGAGAAAAAATTCTTAAGAATTTTACATGGGAAGGTAGTTCCCTGCACTGATATATAGGGGAAAACTATTTAGGCATTGAAATGAATAATAAATCTCAGGAGTGTTGAAATGGGCGAAGAATTATATGATGTGGTGATCATTGGCGCCGGTCCTGCCGGTTTGCAGGCTGCCATAAATGCAGTGCGTAAAAGGGCATCGGTCCTTGTTCTCGGTAGGCCGGAACGAAGCAGTCTCTACAAGGCTCATATTGAAAATTACCTCTGTGTTAATGGTGTCCGGGAAGGTGCTGAACTTCTTGCCGTAGGTATTGAGCAGATTCAACGATTCGGTGCGGAATATTTTGCTGAAGATGTTCTGCATGTAGAGCATGCATCAGATACTTTTGCGGTGCGCGTCGAAAGCGGCAGAAACATTAAATCAAGAAGCGTGATTTTTGCCACCGGTACTTCCAGGAAAAAACTGAAGGTAAAAGGTGAGAAGGAGCTGTCCGGCAAAGGGGTGAGCTACTGCGTTGATTGTGATGCCAACTTTTACCGGAATGCCAAGGTCATTGTGGTGGGCAATGAAAGTGCGGCGGTGGATGGGGCTATGACCCTTCTGGGATACGCCTCCGAAGTCCACCTGGTGACCAGGGAGCTTGCCGTGTCTGAGGAATTACAAAAAAAACTGCGGGAAAGCGAAGTAACGGTTCACAAAGATACATGGGTAGCGGAAATACTGGGTGAAAACAGTGTGGAAGGTGTCCTGTTGGAAAACGATACGCGCCTGGAAGTTGAAGGCATATTTATTGAGTTGGGAGCAAAGGGAGCACTGGAGCTGGCTACATCAATCGATGTCCAGCTTGATTCAGAGACCTTTACCCATATTGAATGCAATAAAAAACAACAGACCAATATAACCGGAGTCTATGCAGCTGGCGATATTGCCGGACATCCCTACCAGATGGCCAAGGCTGTTGGGGAGGGGTGTGTCGCAGGCTGGGAGGCAGCCAACTACGCCTTGAAGCAGAAAAGATCGGAAGGCTGATCAACCGTTCAGCAGGGTATCAAGCTCGTTGGTAATGTCTTCCCCGGAGGTGATGGCCTTGTTGATGCGGTTAAAGTTATTCCTGTCACCAAGCATGATGCAGCCGATGACCCTGCCGTTGTCAATGACGACTTTTTTGTATATGTCTGCAGATGTTACAATCTTTGACTCGTGCCTGTTTTCCTCGTCGATTTCACCGGCTGAGGCCAGATCAATGCCAGCCACTTTCAGGATATTTGACAGCGTCGTCCCGGCATAGGCTGCCCTGCCTCCTGAAATATTTATGCCGGCGATTTTTCCCTGTTCCATGGCTGCGGGCCAGATGCCGTAGGTCCTTCCCTCATATTCAATGACATCGCCAGCTGCAAAAATGTCTGGCTGACTCGTCTGCATAAATTTATCAACAATAACGCCCTTGTCTGTTTTCAGGTCAAGCATTTTGGCCAGTTCCAGGTTGGGCCTCACACCTGCTGAAATTATGACCATTTCTGTTGGCAGGATGTCGCCGTTTTCCAGGACAACCTGCTCCACCCTGTCATTTCCGCTAATTTCTCTGGTGGTTGCCCCCAATCTGAAAGTGAAGTTCATGTTTTCAAAAAAATGCTGGAGCCTTGCCGCTCCTTCAGTATCAAGCTGGCGCGGCAGCAGCCGGGGAAAGAATTCAACCACGGTTATATTTTTCCCAAGCCTGTGAAGTGCATTGGCTGCTTCAAGGCCGAGCAGGCCACCTCCGATAAGAACAACATGATTGATTTTTTCAGCGGCCTGCACGATTTGTCTGACATCCTGGACAGTGTGTATGGCAAAGACTCCCTTCAAATCAGAGCCTTTGATCGGTGGAATAAAAGGGTGGCTGCCATTGGCCAGTAGCAGCCTGTCATAGCTGAGCGACACACCATCAGCAGCCATAACATGTTTTTCGCCCGGATCAGTTTCGCGTACCCTGCTATTAAGCTTTAACAAGATTTTTTTCTGATCATACCATGCTTTCTTTTTGGCGATCAGTTCCGATTCTGCAACAATGCCGCCAAGATAATCAGGCAGCCTGACTCTGTAATAGAAGGGGAGATCCTCATCTGTAACAATGGTTATCTCACCTGTCGCGTCATTCTGGCGTATATTTTCAGCAGCAGTGGTGCCTGCGACCCCGCTGCCAATAATGAGATATTTCTTCATTTTCATGAATCAGTGAGCTGTTTGATGTACCCCGATTTTCGGTAAGCACCCTTTCAGGGCATAAACGACCCACGGCAGACTCCGAGGAAGGATTAATCCGGCAAAGGAAATCGTGTCTGACCAGTTTTTTAGAAGATTTTCGTCATCGATTCAGGATTATGCCGTAGGTTCAAACTGGTCCTTATCTGCGCCGCAAACCGGGCAGACCCAGTCGTCAGGCAGATCTTCAAATGCAGTTCCCGCAGCAATGCCGTTTTCAGGATCGCCCAAAGCCGGATCGTAGATATATCCGCATACAGTACAAACATATTTCCCCATTTGTAATCTCCTTGGTAGTAAATATTATGGTAGAATTTAAATTATAATAGTACAGGCTTATAAAATAATCTACTCTCTGATGTGGAAAAGATACACAAAAATTTGTTGGGGAAGGTAATCAGCCTGTACAGATTATAACAGCCTGCAAGGTTGATACTAAATATATCGATATGAAATACACCCAAAAGGAATCAGCAGAAACGGATCTGCATTTTATGCGTCTAGCCCTGCAGGAAGCACGTAAAGCAGGAAAACTCGGCGAGGTCCCTGTGGGTGCTGTTATAGTCGATGAAAAAGGCACAGTACTTGCATCATCTGGCAACAGGTCCATTGTTGACCGTAACCCGTCCGGACATGCTGAAATAGAGGCATTGCAGGCAGCAGGGCAGACGCTTGAAAACTACAGGCTGCCCAACACTACCCTGTATGTCACCATTGAGCCGTGTGTCATGTGTGCCGGAGCCATTGTCCACGCCCGCATAAGACGCCTGGTTTTCGGTGCTTTGGATTCTAAGGCCGGAGCTGTAGTTTCCCGGTACCGGATCGGCCGAGACGGAAAGCTAAATCATCAACTGGAAATTGAAGGTGGAGTATTGGCTGCGGAATGTGGGGAACTGTTGACCTCGTTTTTCAAAAAGAAAAGGGGATAGATTTTAAGAGTTTTTTTCTTTGTCGGCATGAAAGGCTGATAATGATTGACAGACAGATAGCTAGCCCATGAATGAACAAAAATAGGCAGCCGAATTGTTTTTCCCTTTTTTCGCTGAGGGGAT
>Ga0102955_1000016_pt1 | contig 31798 bp, 30 predicted proteins | sample SalPonF2_A_D1_MG_FD_78512 | JGI IMG/M metagenome (GOLD analysis project Ga0102955, IMG submission 78512) | Salt pond soil microbial communities from South San Francisco under conditions of wetland restoration - Salt Pond MetaG SF2_A_D1_MG ... | reverse complement strand
ACGGAACGGACCCTCTCCTTTGCGCAATGCGAGTTGCAGCGCGTTGCTGGTCAGATCGCCGGTGATTTCCTTCGCCTTTTTCAGCCACGGAAAGTCCCCGAGGTCGAACAACGTGCCGGACTCCTCGGTCGGTGCCGGTTCGGTTGGCGTCGCTTCAACTGGCTGCTCTGGTGCTACAGGCTGCTGTCGCGCCTTCGTGACCCGCGTCTTCTTTTTCGTGCGCCGCTTGCTTTTCTTTTTGCCAGTAGACCCTGTCATCACGAGCCTCCATGCGATCGTCTGGTTCCTTCCATGCTAGGTCAAGCCCCGCCCAAAGGCCAGACCGGACCAGCCGAAACCGTGTGCCGGCATCTGCCTGGACTGCCGATGCGAGCGCCGGTAGGTCGCGGCGCAACGGCGCAGACCGCCGGTTGGCCGATGGCGAAGCAGGCTGGTCGGAAGAGTTTGGCCGGGCGGCACTTTAAGGCGCGGTGGCTGGCTGACTCGCGGCTGTTGCGGCAACCGTGAATAGAATCAGGCCCGTTACCGCCGTAAACGCCCAGTTCTTTTGTGCCAGGGATTTGGATGAACAGAGCGTGATCGGCCTTATGGCGGGATGGAATGGCAGTGCCGGCGAGTACTTCGTGCCTGCTCAGTCCGCGGAAGGAATACCGCTAACCCGAACTCCCGGAGATTTGCTATCGGTATCGCTGCGAATCAGGATGAGTGCGGTTAGGATCAGCACCAGACCTGGTGCCGCGGCGAGCTGGACGCCTTGCCAGCCCCAGGTATGGAGCACGCTGCCAGCGGCGAACGAACCTGCGGCGGACGCAGAGAAAACGGCAAAATCGTTGGCGGCCTGGACCCTGAACCTCTCGCTTCTGTTGTAGCAGGTGGTCAGCATCGTCGTGCCGGCGACAAACAGGAAGTTCCAGCCGATCCCGAGCATGACCAGAGCGCCCCAGTAGTCATGAATGCCGCGACCGGTCAGGCCGAGCGCGATACAGGCGATGTTCGCGGCGATACCGGCAAGCATCATCCGCCGCGGGCCAAAACGCCTGATCAATGCGCCGCTGAAAAACGACGGCAGGTACATCGCCAGTACGTGACTCTGGATTACCCATGCCGTGTCGTCGAGACTGTGACCGTCCATCACGTGCATGCTGATCGGGGTGGCGGTCATGATGAAGCTCATTACACCGTAACCGACAGCGGCGCTGATGACGGCGACGAGGAAGCGTGGCTGCGACACGATTGATCGCAGCGGCCGCGTGGGCTCACTGCTGAGGTCTGCCGGTTGAGTTGCAGGTGCGGCAAACTGCGCCAGTATCGCCGCACCGAGCGCGAGCAGGCTAACGACCAGAAATGATGCCGAGTAACGGCTGGAAGCTATCCAGTCCGAGCTTTGCGTTGCAAGGCCGGGTGCCAGCAGCGCGGCCAGCAGGGTGCCGAGCAACACCACGGAGATAGCCTGACTCACCCGTGCCGGAATTACGCTTTCGGCTGCGGCGAAACGGTAATGCTGGGCAAACGCCATATGGGCGCCGATACCGAACCCGGCGCAACAAAAAAGCGCGAAGTTCCCGGCCGCAATGGCAGCGGCGGCCAGCAGCCCTGCCATGGTGGCGATAATTCCACCAACGGCAAAAGCGCGCGGTCGTCCCAGTCGCTGCATTAACAGGGCGGCAGGGATGGTCGTGATTGCCGTACCGACGATGCCGCATGAAACCGGCAGTGTGGCAAGGCCTGCGCTGGGGGCAATCGCCGCGCCGATAATGCCACCGAGCAGACCGAGAAAAAGCGTGCAGGACACGGACAGCGACTGGCAAACGGCCAGGACGTAGACATTGGCGGGAATTCGGTGGGTTCGAGCCATCGGTGCATGCGTCCTGGCTATAGCCGAGTGGCTGCCGCTGCTGTAAGTTCGGGTGGGGAAAGCTTACCGCAGGGGCGGCCGACACGCCCGCGAAGCGAGGGAATGACAATGAGTGACTGGCCACTGAATCTTGCCGGGTTCGAGAGCGCGGCGCGCGATCGCCTGCCGCAGATGGTCTACGACTATTATGCTGGCGGCGCACTCGACGAGATCACGCTGCGCGCCAACCGCGACGCCTACGATGAGATTGCGTTGCGTTACCGGGTACTGGTGGACGTTAGCCGGCGCAGTCTGGCGACCGGTATTTTCGGCCGTTCCCTCGAGACCCCCATTCTCTTTGCGCCGACCGCATTCCACAGGCTCGCCTGCGAGGAAGGTGAGATGGCGACCGTACGCGCAGCGAAAGAGCTGGGTACGCTGATGGTGTTGTCAAGCCTTTCGACGGTGCCGATGGAACAGGTGATCGCCGAATACGAGCACGTCTGGTTTCAACTCTATGTCTACCGCGATCATGGCCTGACCCGCGAGCTGGTCGCGCGAGCCGAAGCTGCCGGCGCCGCGGCGATCGTGTTGACCGTGGATGCCCAGATCTGGGGCCGCCGTGAGCGCGACGTTCGTAACCAGTTTCACCTGCCGCAGGGCATCAGCGTAGCCAACGCGCTGCCGGGGGGTTACGGCGACATGCCCGAACGAGAAGGGGATTCCGGTCTCGCCGCCTACGTCAACTCTTTATTCGATCCGGCGCTCAGTTGGGAGGACATAGCGTGGCTGAAAAGCGTAACGTCGTTGCCGGTTCTGTTAAAAGGCATCGTCCATCCCGACGATGCGCGTCTTGCCGTGGAGCATGGTGCCGACGGAGTCATGGTGTCGAATCACGGCGGGCGCCAGCTCGACACGGCCTGCGCAACTATCCGGGCGTTGCCCGACGTTGTCGCGGCGGTGGAGGGCAGGGCGCCGGTTTTTGTCGACGGCGGTATCCGGCGCGGCACCGATGTGGTCAAGGCGCTGGCCTATGGCGCCTCTGCGGTGTTCGTGGGGCGGCCGGTCCTTTGGGGTCTGGCGGTCGGTGGCGATGCCGGAATTGTTGCGGCGATACGTTCGCTGCAACACGAACTCGATGTTGCGCTGGCGCTGTGCGGCGCAGCTACGCCCGCGCAGGTTACAGCCGATATCCTGGCGCCGTGGTGAAAGTCGCCCTAGGGCCCGCTGCGCTCGACGACACGGCCCGCTTTCTGGTGACACGATCCGCATGCGGCCAGGACGTCACCGAACACCTGCGCCTTTTTTTCCACGGTATCGGCAACGAATCCCATCGCCGCACGCGCATGAACCGTGCGTGCGAGATCCTCCAGCGCATTGCCTTCGCTGGTGCCATCGACGCTGTCATGAGCACCCAACGGAATATCCGCGAGCATGCCGACACCTTCGTCCCAGGCGGTGGCGGATGGACCGATGAGGCCCTCCCACATTCTTTCGATCGCCCACTGATGGCGCTGCATGTGAGCCTTTACCGTTTCTTCGTCAGGCGCCTCCACGCTGCCACCGAACTGTCCGGCAATACCGTTTTGTAAATGGCAATCGCCACACGCTACGGCCATCGTTGCGGTGGCATAACTTGCATCCTCCAGGCCATGAGCCGCGAGCACCTCCAGTGCAGAGACGCGTACCGAATCGAGATAGCGCTCCCACGCGGGTGGAAGATCTGCAAACGGCGCGTGTTCCGCCAGCCATGTGGCGGGCTCGCGAGCGGCCTCGAGATCGCCGATTACAAGGGCTTCGCGAACCTCCGTGACTTTGTCGAAGTGCTCCTGCATATGCGACGACACATCGTCCGGGGCGGTCTCGGGTGAGTCAGAGTCACCACACGCGGCCAGCGCCAGCGCGAGGAAGGAAATGCAGAGCGGTGCGGCCAGGCGCATGGGATTTCTCCTGATTTCGTTTTCGCTTGCCTTAACTACCTATTTCGTAGCATGGCATGCGGCAACGGGTCAATCAGCAATGACCGGAACACCAATTATGGCTGATGTAACCGGGTCGCAAAAAACACGGGGCCGCACGGTCGAACCCGGCGGCCCCTTTCCGAACCCTCCCTGGAGGGTAGTTCGATCGGAATTAAATTATCTGCCGAATCTGTAGCCGAACATCACACTGGCAACGAACGGGTCAATTTCGACGTCGCCGATACCCTCGCCGTTTACCTCTGCATCAGGCTCGATCGAGATGTAACGGAAATCGATATTGCCGACCCAGCGTTCGGAAAAGGCGATATCGAAGCCAAGCTGGTAAGCGATTCCCCAGGAGTCGTCGAGGTCGAGATCGGCGCCCGACAACGCGCCTTTGGTATCTTCATCGAAGAAATAGGTGTAGTTGACGCCAAGGCCGACATACGGCTGGACCGCGCCATCGGGAATGAAGTGATACTGCACCGACAGCGTTGGCGGCAGGTGTTTGGTCGAGGCGACGTCGGGTTTCGACGGATCGACCCGATTCCGCAGGCTGATATCGTGCTCGAACGGATAGGCAGCCAGCAGGTCCAGCGCCCAGTGGTCTGTAAAGAACCAGGTCGCCGTCAGTCCGAGGCTCCAATCGTCATCGACATCGACAATGTCGTTGTTGTTTTGTTTCGGATCAACCCAGGTGGCTCCTGCCCGAATGACAAAATCACCTTTTTCGTGAGCAATTGCCGGTGCCCCGGTCAGAAGCGCCACAAGTGCGGCGGAAACAATTATTGCGCGTTGCATGGTGTTTCTCCTCATGATTGCAATTCTCGCAGAATCAGACTGCCCTCCCCCTGAAGCGTCGGTACCCGCGAGGTCCGCGCCCACGGACGAAATTCTCCCACTTATCAGGCCGCTGGAGTGTACGTAGTTGTGCGGATCGGGCTAAGGTGATGCCGAAACGCGGCGGAGTCTCAGCTAGGCGATGAGCCTGATTCTTTATCTCAAACAGATGCGTCTGATCGTGCTGGCTGCGGCGGGAGCAATTCTGACCGTCGGGCTCTGGGGCCTTGGCAGGTGGCTGGCAGTGACTCATGTGGCGATGGCCTGGTTGTTGCTTCCGGCCTGGATGATGCTGGGATTCGGGATCCTCGTTTACGCCTTCGCAATCGTCGAGACAAGCGCGCTCGGGCAGTCGCAGGCGCCGGAATTCGATGCCGCGCTGATCGTCAACCAACACCGCAATCCTGCATTCAGGCTTAGTGTTCTGGCCGCGACCGCAGCCAGCTTCTGGTTTGGCCTGGGACCGCCCCAAGGCATGGGTCCGGCTATTGGTCTGGGACTCGTCGTTATTGCGTGGTTGCCGGCCGGGATTGCGTTACTCGCTCTGGAGGGCAGCGTACGGCGGGCGCTGGACCCGCGGGCCATTGCCGGGTTTGCCGCCGCGATGGGGTGGCGCTACCTGACAATGGTGCTGACCTTGCTGATGGCCGGCGCCGCACTCGCATACACGCAGGCTTTTGCGATCGGTTCCTTTTTTGCTCACATGGGTTCGTTGTTCGCGGTTTTTGCAGTGGCCAGATTGCTCGGGACCCAGATTTTTGCACGCCGCGAGGCGCTCGAACTCGGCGTCTTTTCGGAGTCGGAACTGCTGCGCGAACGCCTCGAGAACGACGAGACTGACAGCTGGAAACAGGCGTTTGACCACATCCACCTGGCCTGTGGCAGCGGCCGCCTCGAAGAGGCGAACGAGCTGCTGAACGAAGTCTTGTCCAGGGGGCAACGGACCGAACGCGCGCTGCGCTGGTTTTTCGAGGAGCTCAGGGAAAACGGCCATGCCCGGCTTGCGCTCGAGGTCGCGCGTCGGATCGCGGATGACAAGGCCCGGGCGGGCAATGCGGCCGCGGCGCTGGATGTTTGCGAATGGGCCTGCAAAATGGAGCCCGGTTTCGTCCTTTCCGGCGCGGCTGCAACGCTGACAATGGCCCGCGCTGCGGCCACGACTGGCCGCTACAGCCTTGCCACGGCGTTCCTTAAACCATTCCCGGCGATGTTTGCCGATAGCGCCGAGCGTGGCGCGGCTGCAATGCTCGACGCGCGAATCTGCGCCGAGCATACGGGCGACAGCACGCGGGCTCGGGAACAACTGGACTGGCTCGCCAAGAATGTCCCGGCAATTGTGCAAAGCGAGGAATATAGCCGGGTAGCGCGCCTTGTCGGCCGGAGCCTGGGTTGATACGGCGGAGGCCACGCCCGGGCAGTGGTCGGGTCTATCGGCGGCGCGATACCAGATTGGTGCTGACGCATTCGAAGAGGATCTCGTCGCGCTGATTGAAGAGTTCGCAACAGTATACGACGGCGCCCCGCTCCGGGTCCTTGCGCGACAGGCGCTTGTCGGGACAGGTCGCGCGCGCCCGCAAAGTGTCGCCAGGGCGGACTGCGCGCGGGAACCGGACGTCGTCCCAGGCGACACCGCAGATCCATGCGATGTCCGCGGCAATCTGGTGATCGAGCTGGCGCCACATCGCCATGGTATGAATACCCGATGCCACGACCTCGCCGAATACCGAGTCGCGGGCGGCTTCCTCATCGGCATGGAAGTGCTGTGGATCGTACCTGCGAGCGAACGCGAGTGCTTCATCCTTCGTGACTCGCTTTGTGCCTGACTCGAATGTTTCGCCGGTTTCGAGATCCTCGTAATACCTTGTCGCGGTCATGACTGCTCCGGATCCGGATCGCGATGCACGGTATCGGGAGAAAACGCGGGAAGACACACGGCGATATACTCCGCACCCCCGGCCTCGGGGCTGCTGTAGCGTATCCACTCGCCAGCACTGACGGCGATAGCCTGTCCGGCGCGAACGTCGATTACCCCGGCGTCGGATTCCACTCTGAGGCAACCGCGAAGCACCACGGTGTATTCGTCGAATTCCGGCGTCTGTCCGGGTTCGGCCCAGCCCGGCGGAGAATCCATGTGGGCGACACTGATACGTGTGTCGCCGGAGTTTACCCGGCCGATGTACTCATCGATCTGTTTTGCTTTGTTGCCATGCGCGGCCACTCGCGTGGCTTGCGACAGTAATACCGGCATGAGAAGCCTCCAGGATGGTTTGTTTCAGCCGCAAAGAATATTGACCAACCTTGCCGGCGCAAGTCCTCGGGTCGTTGCTCCCGGCTACGAGCGCGGCCGGGCGCAGCCCCAGTAGTTGAAGCTCGCGGGTTTCCAGCCAGGCAGGTACATCGTTTCCATGCGCTCCATGTCGAAGCCTGCGGCGCCGATCATTGCCGGTATGTCACGGTCCAGGTTGCAGCCGCCTGCAAGGCGTTGCCACAATGGATTCAGTCTTCGTTGCCAGCCCCTGACGTTCGCGTCGGGCGCAAGTCCGTGTTCGCAGAACAACATGCGCCCGCCTGGCCGCAGCACGCGCACTACCTCGGCGAGCGCCGGACCGGTGTCAGGTATCGTGCAAAGGGTGAAGGTGAAAACGACCGTGTCCACGCTCCTGTCGGCCAGCGGTATCTGTTGCCCGATGGCCCTGAGGCGATGCAGCGTAACCGCCGCGGAGCGCGCGGAGGCGGTCGCCTTGTCGAGCATTTCCGCGGCCGGTTCAATCCCGAGAACGGCCGTTACCGCGGTTGAGTCGTAGAAAGGTAGATTGTGGCCCGAGCCCATCCCTACCTCGAGTACCAGCCCCTCGGCCTGCGGAACGACCTTGGCACGCTGGCGTTGCATTGGCCGCTGTCCGCACGCGAGATGTACGAGATGTGGAAGCACAAATTTCTGGTAAATGCCCATTGGTATCCGGTTCCATGGATAACTGGCTCAGTGTACCGTGACCAGGGAGGGCGCGGTCAGGATTCGCCCTGCCCCGGGCGGCACAGGGATTGAGGATACGCGAATGTCTGGATTACGTATTTCATTGGTTCAGGCCGATCTGTTCTGGCTCGATGCTGCGGCGAATCTGCGCCATTTCGAAGCGGTGATCGCGGAGCTCGAGGGGGATACGGATCTGGTAGTACTGCCGGAGATGTTCGCCTCGGGTTTCAGCATGGAGCCACGCCGCTGCGCCGAGCCAATGGATGGCTCTTGTGTCGCCTGGATGGCGGCAGTTGCTGCCCGGTACAACGTCGCCGTCTGCGGCAGCCTCGCCATCCGCGAGGGCGCGGCATTCTACAATCGTCTCGTTTTCATGCCGCCGGGCGGGGTATTTTCAGCCTATGACAAACGTCATCTGTATACGCTGAGCGGGGAGGACCGGGTTTATCGCCGCGGTCACTCAAGAGTGGTGATTCCCTACCGCGGCTGGCGGATCTGCCCGCAGATTTGTTACGACCTGCGGTTTCCCGCCTGGTGTCGCAATCGTGGCGAGTACGACCTGCTGGTTTTCGTGGCCAGCTGGCCGGACGAGCGGCGCCAGCACTGGCGCGGCCTGCTGCGGGCCCGGGCAATTGAGAATCAATGCTATGTCGTTGGGGTCAACCGCATCGGCGAGGACGGCAATGGTTACAGGTATGTTGGCGATAGCGCTGTCTGCGAGTACAGTGGCGAGCCTATTGTCGAGCTTGGCAGGGAGCCGCGAATTGCGACGGTCAGTCTCGATCTTGCAGCGCAAGCGGCTTACCGAGAAAAACTGCCGTTCCTGCGCGATGCGGACGATTACACATTTGCCAAAGGCAAAGACTAAAGGAGACGCAGCGATGCGCATTATTCATGTGGCGGCAATATTGTTAGCACTTGCGGCCTGCACCAGTAGCAAGCTCGAAAATGAGTGGAAGGCACCTGGGGTGAGCGGAGCCCCGTATTCCAGGGTAATGGTGATTGCCACCGCGAAGTCGTACGAGAACCGCGTGCTTTACGAAGACACGGTCGCCGGACTGTTGCGCTCGGGCGGTACTGAAGTCCTGGTAAGTCATGAGCATTTCGATAAAGGCGTCGAGATGAATCGCGCCAACATCGTGCCGGTCGTTAAACGCGAGAATGTCGACGGCGTGGTGTCGTCGTTCCTGCTGGCCGAGGCCGAGTTCGAAGGGTATCAGCACGCCAACACGATGAGTCGGGAATTCTATTTCGACCGTTACCAGCGGGCGATGGATTACGCCTACTCCCCGGGCTTCAACTCATCCGAGGACCGCATCTACCTGTCGACCAGCTTTTTTGATGTGGCGAGCGGAAAGGAGATCTGGTCCGCTATCAGCGAGACCTCCAATCCGAAGCAGGACAGCAGCATCATCAAATCGGCCGCGCCGGTCATGGTAGAGAAGCTGCGCAAACAGGGACTGGTCAGGTAGTCAGTCGCGCCCGCCCGAGCCGGCGCCCTTGTCCGGTATTGCCGTGAGGCTGGGCATGGTCGGGTTGGTGCTGACGTACTGATTCTCGAGATCGGCGTATTGCTGTTTCAGATCGTCGATCTTGCGGGTCAACGTGGCCACCGCGGAGTCTCGATTGCGTAATGCTCCGGAAAGCACGTTGATTGCTTTTTCCTTTTCTTCCAGCCTCTCGGCGAGGTTGGCGTCAGCATGGCCGGAGCGCAGCTCGGCAAGCTCTGTCTGAGCGTTGCTGAGGGCCTGCTTTTCCTGCTCGAGTTCCGTGCGAACCCTGCTGATCTCCGCGTCCTGCTCGCGCATGCGTTTACGCGCACGGGTCAGGTCGCGTACGTCGTTCTGCAGGCTTTCGATCAGCTCATTCTTGGACTCGCGTTCGCCGCTGAGTCTTTCCAGCTCCTCCTCGCTCGCCGCCAGCCGCCGCTCCAGTTCCGGCAGGTTTCGAAGATCCTGCTGCAGCGATTCGATCAGTTCCTGGCCTGCCTTGAGGTTGGATTCCAGTGTCGCGGCGCGTTGCTCTCCGGCGAGCACCCGGGCATGGAGTTCCTCGGCTGCCGCAGCGCTTTGCAGGCTCTCTTCCTTGCGCTTGTCCAATGCGCTTTGCAACCGCGCAGCGGCAGTCTCGCGTTCTTCGAGCCGCGCGGTCAGCGATTGCAGGCTGACCTCGCGTTCCTTTAACTTGTCTTGCAGTGCCGTGATTTCGTCTTCGCCGTCTGTGGCATCTGTTACTTGCTGCAGCTCGGATTCGAGTTCGGCAATGCGCTGGTCGCGGCTGGCGAGCAGTTCGTCGACTTCCGCCTGCGGCACGGTTGTAATTTCGGTTGCTGTGGGCTCCGGGTTTTCCAGCTCGCGAATGCGCGATTTCAGCAGGCTGAGCTTCTCTTCGGCGAAACGCTTGTACTGGCGAAGGCTGTCGACACCCTGTTTCAGTGCGACGTTGGCGCGCTTCTGCATGTCGACTTCGTCGTGCAATTGCCCGATCGTCTGATCGCGCTCGCCGAGATCGCACTCGAGCTGTGTGGCCAGCTCGACGCGCTCGCGATAATGCGTCATCTCGCGCTCGTTGACTTCCAGTCTTTCATTGATGGCGCCGAGCTCGAGTTCCTTGTTGGATATGTCACGCTCGAGTTCCCGTACCTGGGCACGTTCCGCGTCGACGATTGTCTCGAACTCCCTGGCCTTTTCCTGCGCGTCCTGCAGCGCGGTTTCGAGTCGCGATACAACAAGTCTCTCTTCGATCGACGTGACCCGGTTGCGTTGCTTCAGCTCTGCGGTCTCGGCGCGCAGTGTCTCGATGGTCTGCGAGCTGGCAGCGAGTTGACGGGTCATGTCGTCGATCTGACCCTGGCGCTCGCGAACCTGGGCTTCAATGGTCGCATGCTTGTTTTTCCACCCGGCCAGTTCGCGCTCGAGCGAATCGAGGTGTTCGATCTTGGCGTCAATTTGCTGCCTGAAGCTAGCGACCTGAGTCTCGGTTTCGCGGTGCCCTGTCTCGGCCTCGGCCAACGCCTGCTGACTGGTTTGCAGATTTCTTTCGAGTTCGGCGGCGTGACCGCGTTGGCGTTCTACTTCATCGCGCAGCGAATTCGCTTTTTCCTCGCTGTGCTGGAATCGGGACTCGAGCTCGCCGATGGTCCGTTGCTGCGCGGCCGTCTGTCGTCGCGCGATTGCCAGCGAGTCCAGATTGCTCTGTTCACCGCGGCGGCTCTGATGCAGTTGGTCGCGCAACCCGGCGATGGCCGCTTCGAGTTGCGAGATGACCAGCTGGCGCCGGGCGAGGCCGTGGCCGAGCGCGGCAAGTTCCGCCGCGTGCTTTTCCAGCTTCGACCCGGGTCCGGTAATGTGGAGTTCGGCACCGGCGCCATTTTCCTGCAGCCGCAGGATAAAGTCCGCGCGCTCTTTTAGCGTGGCGTTGGCGGCGGCGAGCTCGGTTCGGGTACTGTCGAGAACCGTTTCGAGCGCGGCGGCACGCTCCTTGCTGCGGCTGATTTTCTTTTCGAGCCGCCCGATCTCTTTCTTGCGACCGGAGCCGGAATCCGCCTTCAGCGCCGCGATCACGCAGTCGCGCTCCTCCAGTTGCTCCTGGAGCGACAGAATTTTCGCGTCCCATTCGCGCAGCGCATTCTGCAGCAGCGAAATGGCGCGTTTTGTCGATGTATGCGTAATCATTTTGATGCCGTTCACCTTCGGCAGATTATGACAAGTTGGCACAGATCCGCCAGTGTGACGCTAGCAGTGACACCACGCATCGCAACAGGACCCGGTTCACATTTTGCCCGCAGCACGATATCGGCGGCGCTACGGTGCGTCTGCTCCGGGCTGTAACAACTGAGGTCGGCCGGACTCGGATTTTGCCGTGGCCACGATGCGCCGGACATCCTCGCGAAGCTCGCGCGCGTCGTACACGATGCCGTCTTTGATCGTGTACTTGACGCCTCCCTTGCGTATTGGGCGGTTGTTTTCGTCGAGACTGATCGCTCCGGTGCCATACAGCACTTTCAGGTTCTGCAGCGGGTTGGCATCGATGACTACCAGATCCGCGAGTTTGCCCGGTTCGACTGAGCCGATGCGATCGGCCGCGCCCAACGCCTCGGCGCCGCTGAGCGTGGCGGAACGAAGCACTTCGAGCGGATTGAAACCGGCTTCCTGTAAGAGCTCGAGTTCCTCAATGTAGCCGAAACCGTAAATCTTGTAGATATAGCCGGAGTCGGAGCCGGCCGTCACCCGCCCGCCATGGTTTTTGAAGTCGACCAGGAAGTCCATCCAGCGGCGGAAATTGTTGCGCCAGGCAATCTCGTCGGCGGTCGTCCAGTAGAACCAGTAGGACCCGTGTGCCTTGCGGCTGGGGGTGAAAAAGTCCCACAGCGAGGGCAGGGTGTAATGGTCGTGCCATTCCGCTCGCCGTGCCGCCATCAGGTCGCGACTGGCTTCGTAAATCGTCAGGGTCGGGTCGATCGTAAAATCGAGTGCGATCAACTGGTCGCGCACTTCCAGCCAGCGCTCGCTCCCCGGTGCGGCTGCCTGCGCCCACAACCGGCCGGCCTCGCCGAAGCGGTGCTGCTCATCGTTGTAGTTGTAGTCCGCCGGGTAGTCCTGGATCGTACGCTCGTCGAACAGTGCCTCGGGCAGACCGTACCAGTGCTCCATGGTGGTCAGCCCCCACCGGGCGGTATCGAGCACGTTTGCGCGCGCCACCTCCAGCTGCGCATGGTGCATGGCGGTGCGAAGCCCGCGCTTTCCGGCTTCGTCGAGAGCGGCCTCGAGAATATCCGGTCGGGCGCCAAAAAACTTTACGCCGTCCGCCCCCAGGCGGGCCTGTTCGGCGATCCATCGCCGCGCCTGCTCCGGAGTCGTGAACGGTTCGTCACGCCCCTGGCCGAATGCGACATAGGCGAAAATGCGGGGCGCGGCAATCGCGTTGCTTTCGCTCTGGCGTTTTTGCTCCAGTACCCACTCGATGCCATTGCCGCTGGCCGGGTCGCGAATCGTTGTAATGCCGTGTCCAAGCCACAGTTTGTAGACATATTCAGCGGGCGTTCCCTGTGCCACGCCGCCGATGTGACCATGCATGTCGACGAAACCGGGCAGAGCATAGTGGCCTTCAAGATCGATTTCGCGATCGCCATTCGAAGCCACTGGCCGCTTGGCCGGATCGATCGGTACACCCGGATAGCCGACGCTTACGATATTTTCGATACGATTGCCGGCAATCACGATATCAACCGGCCCGCGAGGCGGCGCGCCCGCGCCGTTGACCAGGGTAACGCCGCGCAATATCAACTTTGAATAGGGGCCTTCCCCTGAACTGCGCGGGGGCGGTGCCGCTATCGCCTCCGGCTCCGCGGCGGCGACCGGTGTATTGACGGCATGCAATACGACCAGTAACAGCGCGCTCAGGCGGGTGATCGTGGAGTCAATGTACGGCGGCTTGTTTTTTGTCTCGATACGCATGGATTTTTCTTCTATTCTAGTTTGCCCCGGCATATCCCGGGAGCCACACTGTGCGACCTGTATGACTCTGGATATTGCTGATCTGCGACGAGAGTATACGCGTGCCGGACTTGGACGCGACGATCTGAATGCCGATCCGGTCGTCCAGTTCGAGCGCTGGTTTCAGGACGCCTGCGACGCCGGCGTGCGCGAACCCAATGCGATGAGCCTCGCGACGGTCGACGGTGTCGGCAGTCCCGGACTCAGGACAGTTCTTCTGAAGTATTTTGATTCCACTGGATTCGTGTTTTTCACCAACCTCGAAAGCAGCAAGGCTCGACAAATTTCACAAAACCAGCAGGTGACGCTTTTGTTTCCCTGGCTCGATCTGGAGCGCCAGGTCACGATCAGCGGCCGGGCGGAAACGGTGTCGCGAGCCGAGACCCTGCGTTATTTTTCGCGACGGCCGCACGAGAGCCAGATCGGTGCATGGATTTCGCGCCAGAGCAGCGTGATTACATCGCGTAAGCTGTTACGGATGAAATTCGAGGAGATGCGGCGCAAATGGCGCGACGGTGAAGTGCCACTGCCCGATTTTTGGGGCGGATACCGGGTCTGGCCGCAACGCGTCGAGTTCTGGCAGGGGCGACCGAACCGATTGCATGACCGGTTTCTCTACCGTCGCAGGGAGGGCAACACATGGCAGATCGATCGCCTCGCACCCTGATCCCGGGTTGGTGTCGCTGGGCTGTGATCGTGTTTGTGGCGATGGCAGCTGCGCCTTTCGCGGGCGCGGAGACGATGTACGTTACCGACCAGCTTCGGCTGCGCCTGCATGCCGAGCCGCGCGACAACGCGCCAGCCGTGGCAAATCTCAGTAGCGGTGATGCGGTCGAAGTGCTGGATCGCGGCACATTTTTTCTGCTGGTGCGTACTCCTGACGGACAAGAGGGATGGGCAAAGAGTGCGTTCCTGGTCAGCGCCAAACCGGCCCGCCTGCGTGTACTCGAGCTCGAAGAATCGCTCGCCCAAGCCGAGGCGGTAGCCGGGCCGCTCACGGCAGAGCGCGACCAGTTGCGCGAAGCCGCGGCGTCGGACGCGAAACGGGCGCAACTGGCGGAATCGAAGGCCGTTGATCTGGAAGCACGGATGGGAACGCTGAATAACGAGTATCAGGCCCTGGTGGCGAAGACCGGCGTCGACCGGGTGCGGCTGGACTGGTACTGGACCGCAATTGCGCTGCTGCTGGGTCTGGCAGCGGGCGGCTTTCTTGGTTTCCGCTGGATCGACTATCTCAGTCGGAAGCGCCACGGCGGCTACCGGGTTTACTAGCGTGACGAAGCAGCGCGCTGGATTCGTCGCGATTGCCTTGCTGGCATTGCCTGGCGGGTCGGTCGCCAGCGAGTTTCGCGAACTGGTTATTCGACTCGATCACACTGTCGAAGAAGCTCCCGTCGCTATCTCTGTCGATGGCCAGTCCGGGCTGGTAGCGGTCGGAAGGCGGGACGAACTGTGGCATTACAGCGTAATTTCGGTGGCCCAGGGCGGTGTCGTCGCCACGGGCGAAATACCGGCCGAGGTGTTCTTCTATGACACCGGCGACCTGATGGGACGGGGTGCCGATACGCTGTACTTCCTCGATCAGCGCGGCGTTGCCGAACTCGACATCATGCGCGGGACGTCGCGAAACATTGCCGAGATTCACAGCCTCTACAACGGTACGACCGCGCAGGGCCCCAAGGTTTCCGAATTCGTGCGCGATGTCGATGGCGATGGAGTTGACGACATCCTGTTGCCGCAGTTCGGCGGCTGGTTGCTGGCGCGTAGAGTGGACTCCGGATTCGAACGTTTTCGGCTGGATATTCCGGCCCGGGTAAAGGTGTACGAGGATCGGGTCAGCTACCAGCCGCGGCGGCCGCACAGCGGCGACGTCGATGGCGACGGTCTGGACGACCTGGTTTTTCTGCTGGACACGGAATTTCTGTCTTTCATCCAGAGGCCGGACCGGAGTTTTCCCGACAAGGGCCGGCGCGATAACGTCGGCGCGCCACTCGCAAGCGAGAGTCAGCGGGCACAATGGGAGCGCGACGACGGCCAGATCGACCAGAGTGACCTCGAAATAGAGGAGGTGGAGCTGGTCCGCGATTTCAACGCGGATCAGGTCCCGGACCTGCTAACGGAAAAGTCCATCAGCAAGGGCGTGTTCGATCGCCGCAGCGAATATCATCTCTACCTTGGTCAGCGCGCCGCCGATTCGCTAATCTACCCGGGTACCCCGGATGGCAGTATTGCCTCGGGAGGCATTCAGTTTGACCCGCTGGTCGTGGACGTGGACGGGGACGGGCTGATGGATATTGCGACCCCGTCAACGCGGCTTGGCCTCGCGCGAATTGTCAGCGCGCTGTTTTCCGGACGCATCGGTGTGGATCTGGATGTCTACCGGATGCGTGAGGACGGAGGTTACGCCGAGGACTCCGACTACCGAACCCGATTCAAGGTCGAATTCGATCTCGAAACCGGCCTTATGCGCTACCCCGCGGTGATTATCGCGGATATGGACGGTGACGGGCCCGCCGAGCTGTTGGTGCAGGAAGATGCCGACGAGCTGACAATCTATCCCGGTGTTGGCGTGCCTGAGCTGTTCGGCAAGCGCGAGAAAACGCTGTCATTGCCGTTGCCGCGAAACGGGCAGATGGTCGAAGCGCGTGACGTCGATGACGACGGCCGTAACGATTTGCTCGTTCGTTACGGTCCGGCGGACGGTGCGGAGCGGGTTGGCGAGTTGCGCATACTGATTTCCGAGTCTGCGCCGTAAGCGTCATCGTCACCCGGTGTCGTCTTCATCGCGCTGAGGATCGCCGTGCAATGCGGCCAGCATTTCCTGCTGCAATTTCTGCCAGCTCTCGAGATTGGCCTGCGCCACGCGGCCGAACTCGCCCATTGGCATGTTCTGCATAAAGGCTTCGACTTCGGCCTGCACGCGGCCCTGTTCGGCGATGAAGCGGGTGGCGCTATCCTCGAGAAACCGGCTGAAATAGCCTTGCAGCGGATTGCCGTAGAAGCGGATCAGGTTTTGCAGCAACGCCGTGCTGAGTAGCGGCTGCCCGCTATTCGATTCTCGCTCGTTGATTACCTGCAGCAAAACCGAACGGGTAATGTCGTCGCCGCTTTTGTCGTCGATGACGCGGATGGTATCGCCGGCCAGAATCATTGCGAACAGGTCGTCCACGGTCACATGGCTGCTTTGCGTCGTGTCGTAGAGCCGGCGATTGGCGTATTTTTTTATCAGGTGCTCGGTGGCCATATCCGGATAATAGTCGCCCGCATGTACTTTGGTCAGCAACTGCGGCGCGCGACGGCTGCGGTAACGGCCGCACGGGCGCAAAAAAACCCCCGGGACGCGGTCGCCCCGGGGGTTGCGATCAGCTGGTTCAGGCAGCTTTCGCTTTTACGTCGGCCACGGTCTGGCCGGCGAGATCGCGATAGCTTTGCTGAGCCTCACTGGCGATCTTCAGCAGAGACTCGGAACGCTTGCCGAGTTTTTTGCCGAGAGCCTGACCCAGGTCCATCTCGGCCTGGAGCAGTTGTTCGGGCTTGTCGATGTTGCCAAGCAGCTTGGCCTGCTCGATGCTGGCCTCTACCAGGTCACCGGCCAGTTCGTACTGGTAGCGGGCAATCTTCTCGAAGGTCGTCGCGGTCAGCTTGCTGAACTCCGCGAACGGGGCAAGAGCGCTTTCGTTGAAATTGAACATTGTCGCAAACGGGTCATTTTTGGTCATGTCGTAAATCCTCTGTCCGGAGTGGCATGGTGCAGTGCAATATAATGCAATTTGTTTTGCAGTGCAAAATAATTTGCAAAAATTGATTTGTTTACATTTAACAAATTGAATTTAATACATAAAAAAAATGAGATATCAGTGTTTTTGCTACTGCAAAGAGCAAATTTTGCGCAGCGCGGCAAAGAATGGCCCGGAATTTCGGGCATGTGATTGACAGGCGAGCATTGCTAACAGGGGACACGGGTTGGCCCGCTGCCGGGCAGCGGCGGAGCGAACCCGTCGCTGCGCGACCACTCAGAATTCGCGGGCGGGCTAAAGGCGCAGCGCGCCGTCGGGCTCTATGCAGCGACCGCTGATGTAGTCGTTTTCGAATATGAACATCGCGGCATGGGCGATGTCGTCCGGTCGCCCCAGATGTCCGATCGGGATAACGCCGCGGATACGCTCGAGGGCCTCGGGCTTCATCGACGCGACCAGTTCTGTCGCGATGAACCCGGGAGCGATCGAAGCTACGCGAATACCATAGCGGGCCAGTTCTTTGGCCCAGGTCACCGTCATGGCCGCGACACCGGCTTTTGCCGCCGAGTAGTTGGTCTGACCCATGTTGCCGTGGCGCGAGATACTGGAAATGTTGACAATCACGCCCTTGGTTTTCTTCGCGATCATCATCGCCGCGGCCTCGCGACCGCATAAAAATACGCCGGTCAGATTGACGTCAATGACAGCTTGCCACTGGGCCAGGCTCATTTTGTCGACAATCTCGCCTTTTCTCGCTTTTACCAGCATCCCGTCGCGGGTTATCCCGGCGTTGTTTATCAGGCCGTCCACGCGCCCGAAATCCCTCTCGATGTCCGCGAAAAGGCGGTTGACGTCGTCCTCCAGCGCAACATTTGCCCCATAACAGGCGGTTTTTGCACCGATGCGGTCACAAACAGCGGCCGTGTCATCCAGCATTTCGGCTTTCAGGTCGACCAGGGCCAGAGTCGCTCCGCGAGCGGCCGCAGCTTCCGCCATTGCAGCCCCCAGGCCGCGGGCGGCACCGGTGATTACGACTACTTTGTCTTTCATATCCATGTTGCTTCCTTCTCCTGTCTGCTGGATGGTCGGATCGGGCAGAGCAATTGCCGCAGTGCACAATCGATCGCAATGATATGTTTTATTGCAGTGCAAAAAAAGTAGGGGAATGCCGCAGCGCCCCGGACCCGGCAACTGTGACCCCAGTGCTTCCCATGCCAGGCCATTTCGTCCATAGTTCGGGGCCACAAAAAAACGGGGCGCAGTTCCCGCAGCTCAGCACTCTGGAGAACCCAAATGACGTCTGGAAACGACAAGACGCCACCAAAATTCGGAACGGTTTTTGCGCCGCGCATGGCAATCTGCTGGTACAAGGACGGAGCCTGGTCAGAGCCCGTCATTGAGCCGTTGCAGAATCTTCCGCTCCATCCGGCGGCCCACGCGTTGCATTACTCAAGCAGCATTTTCGAGGGCTTCAAGGCGTATCGCTGGCGCGACGGCTCGGTCCACCTGTTTCGACTGGACCGGCACATGGCGCGCATGGAAAACAGCGCGGAACTGTTATGTCTCCAGTTTCCCGGCCGTGACGTCGTGGCGGGGATGGTGCAGGAAGCTGTTGCCAGCTGTCGCGACGAGATTCCAGATCCGCCGGGCGCTTTGTATGTGCGGCCGGTGCTGATCGGTACCGTGCCCGATATCGGTGCCGCGGCGATTCCCGCGACCGAATTCTGCCTGTGCGTGCTGCTGAGTCCGGTCGGCGATTACTTTGCCGGGGGTCTGCGGCCGCTGCGGATTCTCGTCGATGAGGAACATTACCGGACTGCGCCGCATCTGGGCGTGGTCAAGGCCGGCGCCAACTATGCCGCCGCACTGAAAAATATCGTTACGGCGCGTTCAGAACACCAGATCGACCAGGTGCTTTTCTGTCCGGGTGGAGATGTTCAGGAAACCGGAGCGGCGAATTTCCTGTTGATTCGCGACGGGCATATTCTCACCAAGCGGCTGGATACGAGCTTTCTTCATGGGGTAACCCGTGACTCCGTTCTGACGCTTGGCAGAGATCTCGGTTACAAAATCGAGGAGCGAGATTTCACGGTTGCCGAGATGCTCGAGTGGTGCCGCGACGGAGAGGCGGCGTTGTCCGGCACCGCGGCGGTACTCACGCCGGTTGGTACCCTGGTCCACGAGGGCAAGGAAATCCAGGTTGGCGGCGGTGGAGTCGGCGAGCATACCGGCCGTCTGCGCGAGGAACTGGTACGGATACAGTGCGGCGAATCAGCGGATCGCCATAACTGGCTGACGCGGGTCGACGGCTAAGCCGTTACATAGACAGCGAACCTTCGCGAAAGTCGGTTGTTCCCAGCAGCGCGTTGACCAGCGCCGGTTGACCCGCGGCCGCGGCGGTTTTCGCCGCCTCCAGAACGCCTGCGGTATTCGCGGCATCATCGAGACGCAGACCGGTGCAGCCGAGCGCCTGCGCCATTCTGTCGTAGTCGTTGGCAGCCAGGCGGCAACCTACGTCATCGCCAAGCATCTTGACCTGCTCGCGGACAATCTGGGTCCAGCAAGCATCGTTCCCTATGACTGCGATGACCGGGATCTTGTGCCGCACGAAGGTATCTAATTCGATCGCGCTATAGCCGAAAGCGCCGTCGCCGAAAATGACCCAGACCTCATCATCGGGCCGCACCAGTTTGGCGCCCAAGGCGAATCCGGCGCCGACGCCGAGGGTCCCGAATACTCCGGGGTCGAGCCATGACAGCGGTGTACGCGGTTTCACGATGTAGGAAGCAGTCGCAACAAAGTCGCCTCCGTCCGCAACCAGCACACTGTGACGATCTACTGCAGAATCGATATCGCGGCACAGCCGGAGCGGATTCAGGCCATCACCGGCGGTTTCAGCCTGCTGGTCGATCTCGACTTCGCGTTCCTCGTCGCGTCCGCGAAGTTCTGCATGCCAGTCGCCCCGTTGGGGGTCTCCGATGCCCTCGCAGGCGGCGAGCATGGTCAGAAAATGTCCGGCGTCTCCAGGTACTGCGAGATCCGGACGCCGGTTCAGACGCATGTCCCGGTTGCTGCGATTGGCGGAGATCAGCGTTGCTGAGCGGCGAATGTGGCGGCCGTAATCGAGGCGAAAATCGCACGGTACTCCAGCCAGAATTACGACATCGGCCTGCTTCAGGGCGACCCGGCGTTTGTGCCGTCGCTGCAACGGGTGGGCGCTGCCAAGCAACCCGCGTGCCATGCCGGACAGATAAACTGGCACGTTGAGTTTCTCCACCGCGCGCGCGAGGTCGCGTACCTGTGCAACATCGGACAGGGCCTGGCTGCCGATCACCAGCAGCGGCCGTTCGGCCGTCGCCAACAGGTCTGCCGCCTTGCGAACGCGAGCGGCATCGGGCACCGGCGCCGTCATTCCGGTACCGGCAGGCACTCTTGCTTCGTCTGCGCCGGCGAACAGGCGCCGGACATGGTTTTGCAGATACAGACGTATCGCGCGTTCGGCGATACTGTTGCCGCGTGGCGTGCTGTCGCCATACCACTGCCTGATGGTCGGCTCCGCATACAACAAATCAACCGGGCATTCGACGAACACCGGGCCAGGTACACCATCCTGTGCCGCATCGAATGCCTCTCCGATGACCGGCACGAGGTCGCGCAGGCGTTTTACTGCCCGGGCGTATTTGACATGGGGGCGCATCAACGCCATCTGGTCAATGTCCTGCAATGACCCGCGGTTCTTCAACGCGGTCGCCGTTGCGCCACCGAGAATGACAACCGGTGATTGTGCGAGCTGGGCGTTTTTCACGGCAGTGATCGTGTTGGTAAGGCCTGGCCCGGCGGTGACTGCGGCGACGCCGGGAACGCCGCTCAGGCGCGCCACCGCATCGGCGGCAAAAACCGCAGTTGCCTCATGACGCACGTCGACGACGCGAATGCCGCGCTGCTTGGCGCCGGCCAGGATTGGCGAGATATGACCGCCGCAAAGCGTGAACAGAAACTGCACGCCATGCGCCTCGAGAACCGCCGCTATCCGATCTCCTCCGTGCATGTTCGCTCTCCCGCTCTTCGTCAGTTGTTGCGCAATCCGCCCCACTGCAGGGCGAAACCGTCGCCGCTGACCACACACTCGGGGATTATCGGCACCGCGCCGCCATCTGGCAGCAAGATACGTGCTTTGGTCGCGTCGAGCACGTCCCTGCGAATATCGACCCCGGGCATCACGCCGGACAGCACCAGGCCGGCGGCGGTGAGCTCGAGAACCCCGATATTCGTGATGTAGAAGACGCGTTTGCCGTTCAGCAGGGCCTGCTCGCCGCTGAAGGTGATCTCGTCTACCTCGGCGACGAATTTCGGCGTACCGGGGCGGCTGAGACGCAACCGGCCGGCGTTGATTTCCCATTGCGCGTGGGCCATCCATGTGCCGACAAAAAACACGCAGCGGGCACTCGCGACAATGCTCGGGAAGCCACCCGGGCCGACGTAGTCGGCGATGTCGTCGGCGCGTTTCGAGACGTTGACGTTCCCCGCGGAATCGACCTGGAGAAAGCCGAGGACTGTGGCACTCAGGCATTGCCGATAATGGCGGAACATCCACGCCGAGGATTCCATGCGTTCGGGATTGACCGCGGCGCCGAAGAAGATGCCCGGTGCCGGCATGCCGCCGTAGACTCCGGTCTCGGTAGTGAATTTTAATTTCGTGGCGAGCGGGCTTTCGTACAGCAGGCGGCACACTTCTTCGCCGAAGCCCACACCAATGTTGACGGTCGCCCCGGGCTCCACCTCTCGGGCGAAAGTCAACGCCCCGAGGCGCGCGAGCATTTGTTCTACCGGGCCACGCCGCGGGGTGATTTTGAGTATGCGATTGATATAGCGCAGCCGCGCGATCGCCCTGTGGTCCGCACCGTCGCCGCCTGGCGTAAACGATGCCCAGAAACGCTTCTGCGGTACGCTTCCGGTTTGCTCGTTGAAGGGGTTCACTACGATTGCGTCGACCTCGTCCGCATGCAACGAAACCTGCTCGGGGTCATACTCGGTCAAACCCGAGACGACCGCCAGAACCTTGCCGCCATTGGCTCTGGCGGCGTGTGCCGCTTCGATGTTCTCGGTAATCGTTGCCGCGTGCCTGAAGTACACATTGCCGTGGCGGTCGGCGTACGGCGCCGAGAACATCGCGATGTCGATATCCGGCAGCGTGTAGCGCAGCATCGTCCCGCAAACCTCTACCAAATTGCGTTCGCATGGCGTGACCGCGCTACCGCGCCCGACCCGCGGATCGAGGAAAGTGCCCACGCCCGTATCGCTGGTGACCCAGGTCTCGCCACGCGCCTGGGCTTCCAGCAGTGCGGTCATTTCGCCCTGCGGCATTACGTGCAATTCGGTACGGCCGGCAGCGGCGAGCCTCAAGATTGAGCGACAGGTTTCAGTATGTCCGGAGATGAAGCAGGCCAATAGCCCGTCCAGCCCGATTTCCTCGACGGTCCCGGGTACGCGTCCACGGCCGCCCTGTCCGCCAATCGCGATCCAGGTCAGGTCTCGTGGCCGGCCACTGCGCTGAAACGCTTCGGCTACCGCCCAGAACAGCGCGGAACAGCGGGCGTTGGCCGCCATCCCGCACGAAATGACAGTGGAGCCGTCGGCGATCAGGGAGACCGCATCGCGGGCTGACATGAATGAATCCGCGTCGACGTCGTCCGGGCAAAAATCGAGATCGCGTCTGCTCCAGGTCAGACGCCATCTCAGCACCTGACCGAGCACTGCGAGTTTGTCGCTCAGTCTCATCCCACAGTTCCCCCGTGTGGCACGGCCCGGTCCAAGCAGCGCTAGGGTTTCCAGCGATGAACCGCTTCGCCGGTCGCCGCGTTGCGCAGGTAAGCCTGCATCATCAACCGGATTGCCTCGTCCCGGCCGTTGCGCCGTTCCAGTCGCGCCAGAGTCCGGCGCTGCCAGCGCGCCCCGGTGGCGTCATTCCGAAGACGCTTTGCGATTAGCGTCAAGTAACTATCTGCTTCGGCTTTATCGACTCCATGACCCAGCAGGCCCGCCTCCGCCATCGGCAGCATCTCCTCGATCAGCCCGCGCACGCTGCGTTCATGCGGTGAAATCGGTTCCAGAGTCGGCCACAGCAATTGCGCGTCGAGTCCGTTCTGCGCGGAACGATAAAAATTGTATTCGGCGTACTGGAACGGAAGAGCCGGAATCAGTTCCGTTATCCGGTCCCGCATTCCGAGCACGAGCCCTACCAGGAACGCCGCGTTTGCAGCCATATCGATTGCGCTCGGGCCGGCCGGCAATGCGCGCATCTCAAGGCGCAAATGGCCACCGCCTGCGGGATCGAAGATCGCCCGGTTCCATTGCCACGTCGTGCTTTGATGGAGGCGCAGCTCGCTGAGCGACGGCGTCGCTCCGTTTTTCAGTGCGGTAGCCGGATCCTCATCGCTACATTGCGGTATCAGCGGAGGAAACAGTGCTACCGATTCTGCGAACAGTTCGTGAGCGCCGTGGCGGGCCCAGCCGTGGCCGAAGGGTACCCGCGCCGCGCGTCTCCACTCGACCGCGCCCGGAGAGCGACTGTCCACGGCCTGTTTGAACAGGGCGATGCGTGTCTCGTCCCATAGTCGGTGGCCCAGAAACAGCGGCGAGTTGGCGCCGATCGCGACCGCCAGCGGGGTCACCAGCTGGGCCGCATTGAAAGTGTCGGCAAAGCGCTTCGGGTCGACGCGGAGATGGACCTGGAACGAGGTATTTGCACCCTCCAGCGTTACGCTGTCGCTGGTGGTGACAAGATGGTCCGCGCCATTGATATTGATTTCAAACGGTGCATGTCGCATGTGCCGTACTCCGGTCGCCAGTGCACGATATCGCGGCAAATCCGTCAGGGCGTCGGCGCCGAGGTCTTGTTTCCGGAGCGTGGGCAGAATTCCGATCGTGGCGATGCGTCCACCGTGGTCCGCGGCTGAGGTGTCGATCGCCGCCATTGCCCGTTCGAGTTCGTCCTGCAGACGGCTGAAAGGGCGCTCGCGCAGGGCCTGGGGAGTGAGGTTATATTCGAGATTGAAGCGATCGATTTCGAGCTGCAGGCGCGGTTCCATTGCGTCAGCGAGCAGGCGCCGGTTTAACGGCATCGGCATGCCCTGCTGGTCGACGATCGCAAGTTCCAGCTCGGCGCCGATGCTGGTCTCGCCCTCGCCGAAACCGGGGCGAGCGAGCAACGCACGCAACGCAGTCATGCATTGCTGCAAACGCAGCGCAAACTGTTCGAAATCCGGCGCCGAAAAATCGTCGCGATCGATGGTTTGCCCCATCACCATATGCCCCGCCGTCAGCGCCGCCCCGGCCCCTGACGGTCAAACACCGCTGCGCCATGGTCGCAGCCGCAACAGGTCGTGTCTATCAGGGTTTTACCTGAGTTGCCGGGCTTGGCAGGCCGACAATCCGGTAGCACGGGACGTACTCCATGATCGGCAGTTTCATGCGTTTTTGGGCAACGAACGCACTTAGCAATGCGTCCAGCGGACGGATCACGGACGGATCGCCCGTCAGCTCAAACGGACCACCTGCCTCCACGAGACGGATGCCGTCATCTTTTACATTGCCGGCGACGATGCCGGAAAACGCGCGGCGCAGACTCGACGCGAGGCTGTGAGCTGGCTGGTCTCGGCGCAGGTTGAGACTTGCCATGTTCGCATGGGTGACCGCGAACGGCAGCTGAAAGTCGAGATCGACGTTGAGCAACCAGTTGAAGAAAAACGCATCGCTGCGCTTGCGCCGAAAACTCTGCACACGCTCCAGACCGGCACGCAGCCGGCGAGCCACGGCGGGCGGATCGTCAATAATGATCTCGTAGTGAACGGTGGCGGCCTTGCCCAGCGTGGTGGCGATGAAGTCGTCGATCTGACGGAAATAGTCTCGGCTCGACGCCGGTCCTGTGAGGATCAACGGAAACGGGATCCCCGCGTTGTCGGGATTCAGCAGGATGCCCAGGAGGTAGAGAATTTCCTCGGCCGTGCCAGCGCCACCGGGGAACACGACAATGCCGTGACCGACCCGGACGAATGCCTCGAGCCGCTTTTCGATGTCGGGCATGATCGTCAGCTCGTTGACGATAGCGTTGGGGGCTTCAGCAGCAATGATCCCCGGCTCGGTTATGCCGAGATAGCGGCCGTCGCGGATCCGCTGCTTGGCATGTGCGATCGTCGCGCCCTTCATCGGTCCTTTCATCGCACCGGGCCCGCAACCGGTGCAGATATTCATGCCGCGCAGTCCGAGCTGGTAGCCGACCTCCTTGGTGTAGTCATATTCGTTGCGGGTGATCGAGTGGCCACCCCAGCAAACGACGATGTTCGGCGTCTCGGTTTTCAGGCACCGCGCATGCCGCAGCAATTCGAACACGGCGTTGGTGATTCCGGTTGAATCCTCGAGGTTGAACCTGCCGCTGCCCTCGACCTCGACACGGTTGTAAAGGACATCACGCAGTACCGCGAACAGATGCTCGCGCAGCCCGCGGATCATCTTGCCGTCGACAAAAGCCTCGGCCGGCGCATTGCGCAACTCCAGGCGGATTCCGCGGTCTTGCTGAACCAGTTCGATTTCAAAAGTGCGATAGCGCTCGAGGATCTGTTTGGCGTCGTCGAGTTGCCCGCCGCTGTTCAATACGGCGAGCGAGCAGCGGCGGAAAAGTTCGTGCAGCGCCTCGTTGCTGACCTGGCGCAGCCGGCTCACCTCGGTTTGCGACAATATTTCGAGGCTGCCCTCGGGAGCGACCTGGGCATGCGGGACCGTGGCCGGACGCCCGTTGGTCGGGCGCGGCCCGGTGGCTTCTGAACTCACAGGGGATTCCGGCCAGCGGTGCTTCCCCGCCGGCTCTTTCTATTCAATCGCGGTCGCTGCTGCAGCACGCTCAGGAAGATGGTGCCACCGTATCATCGGCGTCGATGAGACCGCGACCGCGCCGGGTGCCGGCATGCAGTGCCTCGAGGTCCGACCTGAAGGTATCGACGGACTCCTCAGTCACTGCTTCGGAGGAGTCCCCCTGGTGACTGACCACAGAAACGATATAACGCCACTCGCTTCCCGTCTGAACCACTTCGACTACCAGTTCATGTCCCTTGTAATGCTCGACAGCGCGTTTATCTTTCATCGCGATCTCTTCCTTTCGGATGCCGTTGCAATGCAAATTCTACTGTAAAACGCTGCGAACGCGGACGCTAACTCGTCGCTACTCGTTCTCGTCCAAGACGAATTCCACGGTAGAAGTGGCGCGCCGCGGTACGGCCTCGCCGTCGATGATGCGGGGCTTGAATTTCCATTTCATGACGGCAAGCACCGCGCTGCGGTCAAACACCTGGCCCGGCCTGCTCTCGGCCACGACTACGTCCTTGACCGAGCCGTCCTCGAGGATCGTGAACTCGAGCCGGACATAGCCCTCGATACCGTTGAGCAGTGCCTGACGCGGGTAACGCGGGTTGATCCTGACTATCGGGATGGCCTCGCCCTCGGCTTTCGGGTTGCCACCGGTCCAGTTGCCGATGTACGGACCGCTGCCACCGGCCGTCCCTACATCGATATTCGGGATGTCGATATTGACCGGCAACTGCGGCGCATTGTCCGGGACATCGCTGGAGATTCGCTGTGCCGGCGGCGGCGGCTTTTTCGGCGGTTCCGGCTCTTTCGGTTTCTGCCGTTTCTTGAACTGGGTGAATTCGTCCTCGTGCACCCGGATAAAGTTGACGACGCTGACCGGTTCCATGTCTTCCTTGTGGGTATCGCGGCCGCTTATCAGGAACGAATCGAACCAGAACAGTAACAATGCGACGATCAGGCCTCCGCCAAGGGCGATCAGTATTCTCATAGATACCGCTCCGAATCTCCGTTGCAGCTCAGCTAGAGCCTTGCCGATATTATTGTAAGTTGTTGAATATTATATATTTCTTTCTATTAAAAGAGTGGCTGCCACGAACGTTTCGGTCAATCGGGAAATGTACTTATCGGCGCCGGGCGGTGACCAGCCCTTGCCGTGTGCCGACTACTGCCGTGACAATGTCCGCGCATCTGCCTACCGGGGAAAATCTAGCATGATTGAGTCGTCTGCGGGCGTATTGGCTGCCTTGGCGGGAATTGCGGCCTTTTATTTTTACCTTGAACAAGTCACCCGCTGGCGCATTTTTACGATGCTGCCGCCATTGTTGTGGATTTACGCGACCCCGGTTGTCCTGTCCAATATCGGTGTATTGCCGCAGTCCTCGCCGGTCTATACGGCGTTTCGCGATCTGACCCTGCCGTTTCTGATCACCATGATGCTGCTGACCGTCAATGTGCCGGCCGTCGTCCGAGTCATGGGCAAGGGCGTGCTGGTGATGTTGCTGGGCACTGTCGGTGTGGTCGTGGGCGGCGTTACTGCCTTTGCAATCGTGCACAACTGGCTCGCGGAGGATGCGTGGAAGGGGTTCGGTGCGCTGGCCGGAAGCTGGATCGGCGGTACCGGAAATCTCGCGGCGGTGTCCGAGGCGTTGGGCACACCGGAAGAACAACTCGGCCTTGCGGTGCTGGCGGACAACCTGGTTTACGTGGTGTGGCTGCCGATTCTGCTGGGTTCCAAGGCTTTTGCCGAGCGTTTCAACCGCTGGGCCCGGGTACCGCCGGACCGGCTTGCGCAACTCGAGGCTGCCGCGGCTGAGTTGCCGGCGGGGGGCAGATCGCCGGCGATGCGCGATTACATCTATCTGATTGCAATAGGATTTGCGGTTACCTGGATCGCGACTGCGGTAGCTCCAATGTTGCCGGAAATCGGCAGCATCGTTACCACATCGGTGTGGCGTATCTTGCTGATCACGACAATTGCGCTCGGGTTGTCGACGACACCCGTCAGCCGTATTCCCGGCTCGCATGAGCTGGGGGTCGCTCTGGTCTATGTTTTCGTTGCAAGCGTCGGCGCCAGGGCCACACTGTCAGGTCTCGGCCAGGCACCGGCGTTCGTTGCCGGCGCCTATATCTGGATATTTATTCACGGACTGTTCTGTCTCGCCGGAGCATGGATATTTCGCGTGGACGTGCACAGCGTGGCGATTGCCTCGGCCGCCAACGTCGGCGGCGCCGCGTCTGCGCCGGTCGTGGCCGCCTACCACCGCGAGGGCCTGGTGCCGGTAGCCGTGCTGATGGCGCTGATCGGCTATGCGCTCGGCAACTATCTCGCGATTCTCACGGCACAACTGTGCCGGTGGGTGGCCACTTAAGCGTGCGCCTCACCCGCCAACCAGCGTGACCAGCACAATCGCGATGGCGATGGGCGACACGAAGCGCACGAGAAATCTCCATATGGCGTACGCCGTGCCATCGCCTATCCCGAGTTCTTCCACGGAGGTCTTGCGCGCCATCGCGTATCCGGCAAACAGCGCGATCAGTATTCCCCCCGCCGGCAGCAGGATGTTCGACGCCACGTAGTCGATGACGTCGAAAATAGTCTTGCCCGCGAACATTTCGAACCCGCCGAGCGGATGCACGTTGCTCCAGATGTTGAAAGAGAAGACGGTCAGCAGGCCGATAAGAAACGCCAGCGCTCCGAAAACCAGGGCCGAGGATTGCCGTTTCACCCCCTGGTGCTCCTCCGCCCACGACACGATCGGCTCGAAAACCGCGATCGAAGACGTCAGGGCCGCGAATGTCAAAAGCACGAAAAATAATGTCCCGAACAACGTCCCGAACGGCATCTGGCCGAATGCCAGCGGTAACGTGACGAAAACCAGACCGGGTCCCTCCGCAGGATCGAGCCCATTGGCGAACACGACCGGAAATATTGCGAATCCGGCGAGCAGGGCCACCATCGTGTCGGCGATTGCGATGATGATTGCCGCACGCGGAATTACTACCGTTTCGGGCAAATAGGCGCCGTAAGTCATCAGTAGTCCCATCGCGACGCTGACGGAGAAAAACGCCTGGCCAATGGCCGCCACGACCACGTGCACGTCGATCTTGGAGAAGTCGAACGTGAACATGAAATCGACGGTAGCGGCAAAGTCGCCGGCAATGCAGGCGTAGACGACCAGCACCAGCAACATCCCGAACAGCGACGGCATCAGAAATTTGACGGCTTTTTCTATGCCGTCCTGGATACCACGGGCGACGATAAATACCGTAAGTCCCATGAACAATGCGTGCCAGAAGATCAGAGTAAGCGGCGATGCAAGCAGATCGGAGAATTCAGAGCCGACGAGATCGGCGGTGGACTGGGTGAATGTGCCGGATGCCAGCTTCGGAATATAGGCGAGTGCCCAGCCGGCTATGACGCTGTAGAAGGTCAGAATCAGAAAACCGGCGCAGACATTGACCCAGCCGACATTCTTCCACGCCGGGCTGGCGCCGTCCGCGGCTGCCACCCGGCGCATGCTATTGACCGGGCTGCGTCTGCCGCGCCGTCCTATGGCCAGTTCCGCCATCATGATCGGGACGGCGACGACGATCACCGCGATAAGGTAGATCAGAACGAATGCGCCGCCGCCGCTGACCCCGGCGGTGTACGGAAACTTCCACATATTGCCAAGCCCGACGGCGGCGCCGACCGCGGCCAACAGGAAAGCCAGGCGGGATGACCAGGTTCCATGAAAATCTGCAGCTTGCACGTAGGCACTCCCAGCGTTGTTCGAAGTATTGTTAGCGGGCCATTATAGCGGCGCCTTTTTCGACGGGTGCCTTGAATCCCGCCGCGCTGGCACCACGAAGCCTGTCAGGGAGCAATCCGGCACTACAGTGACGGGGCGAGCGCAACAACGGAGAGATGCGATGTTCGGAAGCGACAGGAAAGTTGAAATGGTAACCGCGGATAGCGCATTGCCCGGCCGCGATCAGGCGATCCCGGTGCCGGCGCGTCACTTCGTGCTCGACTCGCCGCTGCGCGGGCCTTTCGATGCAGGTCTTGGCAGGGCAGTTTTCGGAATGGGTTGTTTCTGGGGCGCCGAACGGCGGTTCTGGGAGCAGGAAGGCGTGGTTTCCACCGCTGCCGGGTATGCCGGAGGATTTACCCCAAACCCGACCTATGAAGAGGTCTGCAGCGGCCTCACCGGGCATACCGAAGTGGTCCTGGTCGTGTTCGATCCGGCACGGGTTTCCTACGAAAAAATACTTGGGGTTTTCTGGGAGGCGCACGATCCGACCCAGGGGATGCGTCAGGGCAACGATCGCGGTACCCAGTATCGCTCGGCCATCTACACCGCCGACGAATCCCAGGCAGAATCTGCGCAGCGGTCGCGGCAGGACTATCAGGAACGACTGCAGCAGGCGGGGTTTGGAGAAATAACTACCGAAATTGCCCCGGCCGGAGAGTTTTACTATGCCGAGGACTATCATCAGCAGTATTTGGCAAAAAATCCCGGCGGGTACTGCGGACTGGGCGGCACGGGTGTTACCTGCCCGATCGGCCTGGATGCCTGAGGCGCACGCTCGGCTCAGAAGTACTGGCCGCCGGATCCCAGTGCGACGACTACGATCCCCAGCCCAAGGTTGACCGCCACAGTTCGGCGAATTGCCGCCAGGGCCGCGCCGCCGGCGGTCCATTCCTTGCTCGTTACCGCGCGCGCCAGGCGCCGATACGGACCGAACCAGACATAAAGGAAAAGCGCCGCCATCACCAGCGCCAGCCCGTGCATCAGGTGCACATGCAGCCCGGTACGGTCGAAACCGCCATAGACCTGAAACACGATCCAGTATCCGGTTGCGAACAACACGATCATGCTGGCCCAGACCATCATGAAAAATCTCTGCATTACCTGTAGCCACAGGCTAAGCCGGCGCTGGTTGCCGAGCCTTTGCGCGACAACCGGTCGCAACGCGAAAAAAGCGAAAGCCATGCCGCCAACCCAGATAACAGCGGCAATTGCGTGCAGTGCGATCGCAAAACTCATGCATCGGTCCTCTTCGAAACGTCCTCGACCACGAACGGCGCGCCGCGCTCGAGCCCAAGGCCCGCCGCAGCGCTTTGTTCGGCGCGCGCGATCTCGAGCACGCCAAACGAGTTGATCAGCGCCAGGTAGTCACCCGGTTGTACCGCGCCGTAAGTTCTGGCGAAAGGAATTTTGTGGCCCGCGACCGTTACCACGGGGTTTTCCAACCTTGAGACCAGGCTGCCGTCCACATTGCTGATCAGGTTGCCAAAGTTGTCCGCGGTTACGACAACGCCGTTGATTCGTCCTGCGCTGATCTGAGGCTCTTCGAGCAATGACGGCACGAGGTCGAGGGCGGGCGGTCCGAGTTCGTCGGGTCGACGTCTCCCGGACGCCAGTTCGGCTGCGAGGGGGGCAAAAACGTCGCGACCGTGAAATGTCGCGCTGACAGTGGTGATGCCGAACCGGGCGTGAACCCCGGCATCGAGACGAAACGCCGTGCACGCCGAATCGGTTGCCGCCAGCGGCGCCAGCAGGCCGTTGTCCGGCGCCAGAAATACGTGCCCGTCATGTACCAGTGCGATAATGTCGCGCCCGGTGCCGACCCCGGGATCGACGACTGCCAGATGCACCGAGCCAGCAGGGAAGTACTGATAGGCCCGGCTAATCCAGAAACCCGCCTCGTCCGGCCAGTGCACCGAACATTCGTGAGTGAGATCAACGATTTTTGCGTCATGAAAACGCGACAGAATCTGCCCCTTCATCGTGCCAATGAAAGGGCCCTTGTGGCCAAAATCTGTCGTCAGACTGATAACGCCGGACGGCACGAATGTGCTGGTTCGGGTCATAGCGGTAGTTTCCCTTCGGACCGGCAAGTCTACCGCGCTTTTATCGCCGCCGCCCGAGCGGTGGCCCGGACCTGTCAGCGAGCGCGGTAGCGGCGGCCGGAGCGAATCCGGTCAACGACGCCTTCGGAGGTCTCGAAACGTATTGCCAGCGATTGCGTACGGCCCCATTCGGTGGCCTGGTAAACGGCGAAATGCAGGTGCGGCATGGTCGTATGCCCGGTATTGCCGGACAGGCCGATTT
>Ga0102955_1000015_pt1 | contig 32402 bp, 33 predicted proteins | sample SalPonF2_A_D1_MG_FD_78512 | JGI IMG/M metagenome (GOLD analysis project Ga0102955, IMG submission 78512) | Salt pond soil microbial communities from South San Francisco under conditions of wetland restoration - Salt Pond MetaG SF2_A_D1_MG ... | reverse complement strand
CTCGGCCTCGATACCGGGTGCGTATGGGGGCGCAATCTTACCGCGGCACGCATTGACGCGGACGGTGTCGGCGGCCTGTGGTGCGTCGATTGCGCCGGTCTCGGCGCCGCAGGCATCCGCTGAAGGCGACGCATCGGGATAAGTCAGCGGCGCATTCGGACATGCACCGACACTGGCGCACCCCTAGTATCTCCGCCACCGAAAACAGCCAATCGCGGCTGGATGGACCCAGGAGACACGACCATGAACAGATTTCAAATGGCCGAGGTACTCAGCCACTGCGCGGACTGGCTGTTCGGCGATATCAAACGCATCAAGGACGAATTCATCGAGCTCGATACGGGGCTCATCGATTTCCTGATCGAGCGCCGGGAAAGCCCGTTACTGGCAGTAAAAGTAAACAGTGGCATTGCGTCGCCTCTGATCGTCGATGAAGCGCGGCGCTGCGCCGTGGAGTTGCAGCGGCGCATCGGCAAACCGATCTCGCCCTGCGTCGTTGCAAACAGTGTTCCCGCGAGCGTTCGCAGGCATGCAATCGCGCATGGCGTGGAGATGCTCGCCGTGCCGGTCCAGCAGTTCGAGGCACTTGCGGTTGAGACCGGGCTGAGACAGCCGCGCGCAGCCTGATTATGTCCAGCGAAAACGGCCACCCGCGAAGACATTCACGCTTTCGCGGGCGGCTGCTATTACAATTGGGACTCAGACCGTTCGCGTCCATCAGGCGCGCCACCGTCAAAGGAGTCCGGCAATGCGCGAGCTAAAGGCATTCAGTTTTCAGGAATGGATCGACGCAAACCGAGAGATACTGAAGCCACCCGTTTGCAATAAACAGGTCTTCGAGCAATCGGATTTCATCATCATGGTGGTTGGCGGGCCAAACACACGCAAGGACTATCACTACGACCCCGGCGAGGAATTTTTCTACCAGATCGAGGGCGATATGCTGCTCAAAACGATGCAGGACGGGAAGCCTGCAGATATCCCCATTCGCGAAGGTGAGATTTTTCTGCTCCCGGCCGGCATCCCGCACTCACCGCAGCGCTTCGCCGACACCGTCGGCCTGGTGATCGAACGCAAGCGCGAGTCTGACGAAAAAGACGGTTTTATGTGGTTCTGTGAGAACTGCAACGAAAAACTCTATGAAGAGTATTTTCATTTGCGCAACATCGAGACCGAACTCAAGCCGGTATTCGATCGTTTCTATGCCGATGAATCACTGCGCACCTGCGGCGCATGCGGCAATATACTCAAGCCACCGGCCGCATAGTGAAGATAGATATTCACACCCACATCCTTCCGCCGGACTGGCCTAATCTGAAAGAACGTTATGGCTATGGCGGTTTCGTGCAGCTGGAACAGCATGGGCCGGGTTGTGGCCGGATGATGCAGGACGGTAAATTTTTTCGCGAAATCGGTGCCAACTGCTGGGACCCGGAAATCCGGATTTCCGACTGTGAAGATCACGGGGTCGACGTTCAGGTACTGTCGACCGTGCCGATCATGTTCAGCTACTGGGCGAAGCCGCGTGACACCCTCGACTTGTCGCGCCTTTTGAACGATCACATCGCCGGGGTTGTAGCGGACAATCCCAAGCGCTTTGTCGGTCTGGGCACCGTGCCGATGCAGGAGCCGCGACTGGCTATCCCGGAGCTCGAGCGTTGTGTCGGACCGCTCGGGCTCGCGGGAATAGAAATCGGCACCCATATCAATGGCTGGAACCTCGACGATGCAAGAGTATTCGAGGTGCTGGAAGCAGCGGAGGAAATCGGCGCCGCCGTGTTCGTCCATCCATGGGAGATGCTCGGCCGCGACCGCATGCAAAAATACTGGCTGCCGTGGCTGGTCGGAATGCCGGCGGAGACTGCGCTGTCCATCTGCTCGATGATCTTCGGCGGCGTGTTCGAAAAACTGCCACGTCTCAAAGTCGCATTCGCGCATGGCGGCGGCGCTTTTCCCGCGACCCTCGGCCGAATCGAGCACGGCTTCCAGGTGCGCCCTGACTTGTGCGCGGTGGACAATCAACGCAACCCGCGCGACTACGTCGGCAGATTCTACGTCGACGCGCTGGTCCACGACCCGGACATGCTGCGCTACATGATCAAGCTGATGGGTGCGGAATCGATCGCCATGGGCAGTGACTACCCGTTTCCGCTGGGCGAGAGCGTGCCGGGCGAACTGATCGAATCGATGCCGGACCTCGACGGACCGGTGCGCGACCGATTGCTGGCCGGGACCGCGCTTGAATGGCTCGGGCTGCAGCGCGAGCAGTTTGTCTAGAGATGTTGCGGGTTCAACTCGAAGGGAAACTCTGGGAAATCGATCCGCTCGGTCATGAGATCGCGATTGTATTGGACCCGGATGGAGCCCAGCCGAATCACTTTGGCGCGGCGCCTGCAACCAGCGAACCACTGAGTGCCGGTACTTTTGCCGGAGACACGCGCATTGGCGGCAGCTGCAATTGCGAGACGCTGACCGTGACACCGCATTGCAACGGAACCCACACCGAGTGCGTCGGCCACGTCACCGACCGGCGTTTCGGCGTCGATCGTATCGCGAGCGGGCTGGTCGGAGTCGCGGCGCTGGTCAGCGTGACGCCGGAGCCGGCCCGCGACAGCAACGACGAGGTCGGGCCGCACGGAGACCAGCAGGATCTGCTGATTTCGAAAAAAATCCTGGCAACCGCGGTGCAAGACATCTGGCAAACCGGGCTGACGTCACTGGTCCTGCGATCGTTGCCGAACGTACCGGGCAAACAGTCCGCAATCTACCCGCCTGACCAGCCTTGCCCGTATCTGAGCGCGGGCGCTGCAGAGTTGCTGGTCGATCTCGGGGTACGCCATTTGCTGGTCGATCTGCCTTCCGTCGACCGGTTGCTTGACGGCGGCGAACTGCTCGCCCACCGCATCTTCTGGGGACTGCCACCCGGCTCTCGCGAACTGGGCCGGGCGTCGCGCAAAGAGGCGACAATTACCGAAATGGTATTCGTACCGGACGCAGTTCCCGATGGCCGCTATTTTTTGAACCTGCAGCTACCGCGCATCGCGAGCGACGCTGTACCGAGCCGGCCGGTCCTGCATCCGCTGCGCGCGATGACAAAGAGCTGACGGGAGCCGACCACAGGTCTCCCCAGAGCGATCGGCATCGCCAGATCTGCATTTAATGTCTATTCTTATAACATTATCATTACTAATTGTTTTTACAGTTTTTATTTTTTCCTTTATTGCCTCCCATGAGTTTTTCAAAATGAGCACAGGCGGATATTCACTCGCAATATCCGGACATCCTCCGGACGGCAATTTGATCGGCGCACCCGGCACTGGCACAGTGCCCCGGAGGACCTCCAAATGATCTCGTCATTTACGCTCGAAAACGCAATACAAGCCGACGCCACCGACCCGCTGGCGGAATTTCGCGAGCGTTTTTTCCTGCCGACAAACGACACCGGCGACGCACTGCTTTATCTCTGCGGTAACTCGCTCGGTTTGCAACCGCGTGCGGTTCCCGACCTGATGGCGGAGGAACTCGAGGACTGGGCGCGGCTCGGGGTCACTGGCCATTTCGATGCTCGCCGACCGTGGATGCCGTACCACGAAAATCTCACTGCAAACATGGCGGAAATCGTCGGCGCACAACCCGACGAAGTTGTGGTGATGAACACGCTGACGGTCAACCTGCACCTGATGATGGTGAGCTTTTATCGTCCGACCGAGAAGCGCTACAAACTCCTGATTGAAAAACCGGCGTTCCCGTCAGACCGCTACGCGGCCGAGAGCCAGGTTCGCTACCACCGCCTCGATCCGGCCGACGCCTTGCTCGAGATCGGCCCGCGCGATGGCGAACACACGATTCGCGACGAAGACCTTCTGCAGCTGATCGAACGCGAGGGCGAGTCCATTGCACTGGTAATGTTGCCGGGCGTCCAGTATTACTCAGGACAGCTTTTCGACATCGCGGCGGTGTCGGCGCTGGCGCGGCACAAAGGCTGCGCCGTGGGTTGGGACCTTGCACATGCCGCGGGGAACGTGCCGCTAAACCTGCATGACGCAGACGCCGACTTCGCGGTGTGGTGCAATTACAAGTATCTCAATGGCGGGCCTGGCGCGATTGGCGGCTGCTTTGTGCATGCACGGCACGCCGACGATAGCAGCCTGCCGCGTTTTTGCGGATGGTGGGGTCACGAAAAGAGCAGCCGCTTCCGCATGGGACCGAATTTCCACCCCATTCCGGGGGCGGAAGGATGGCAGTTGTCCAATCCGCCGATTCTCGCGATGACCTCCTTGATTCCGTCGCTACAACTTTTTCATGAGGCCGGAATGTCCGAGTTGCGCGCGAAGTCGCTTGCGCTGACCGGGTTTCTCGAACTCGGTATTCGCGAACGCCTCGGCGGCGCCGTGGAGAGCATCACTCCGTCGCAACCCGAGCGGCGCGGATGTCAGCTTTCATTGCGCTTGGATGGCGGCAGCGGTCACGCCGTTTTCAGGCACCTCGAGGCTGACGATGTCGTGTGCGACTGGCGCGAGCCGGATGTAATTCGCGTCGCCCCTGTGCCGCTCTACAACAGTTTTGTCGATGTATACCGCTTCGTCGAAAAATTACACCTGGCGATGGAGGCGACTGCATGAACCAAGCGGGCGGAGAAATCAGCATTCTGGGCGGCGGACTTGCAGGTAGCTTGTGCGCACTTCTGATGGCACGGCGCGGATTTGCAGTTGATGTCTATGAGTTCCGCGCCGATATGCGACGAGAAACGATCCCGGCCGGCCGCTCGATCAACCTGGCGCTTGCCGCACGCGGCATCGAGCCGCTGAAAAGGGCCGGCGTATTCGACCGCGTCGAACCGATGCTGATCCCGATGCGCGGACGCATGCTTCACGATCATGATGGCACCACACAACTGCTGCCGTATGGGCAACGTGCCGACGAAGTTGTCTATTCGGTTACGCGTGGCGGCCTGAACGCGCTGCTCATGAACGCCGCCGAAGCGGCTGGTGCGCGGTTTCACTTCCGCCAGCGCTGCGTTGCCTGCGACTTCGAAAGCTCACGCCTGATCATGCGTGACGAAAGCTCGGCGGCCGAGTACCGGCTGCCGTTGCAAACCGTAATCGCCGCGGACGGAGGCGGATCGGTTGTCCGCCGCGCCTTGTCGGCGCAATTGGGGCACCAGGCCAGCGAGCAGCTTCTCGACCACGGCTACAAGGAATTGACGATTCCCGCCGCGGCCGACGGTGGCCACCGTATGGAAAAGCACGCGCTGCACATCTGGCCGCGCGGCGAGTTCATGCTTATCGCGCTGCCAAATCCGGACTCGACGTTCACCGTTACGCTGTTTCTGCCCAACACCGGCACGCCCGGTTTTGCCAGCCTGACAGACGAGGCAGCATTACTCGATTTCTTCGGTCAGACATTCCCCGATACGCTCGACCTGATCCCGGGGCTGACACAAGAGTTTTTCGCGAACCCGACCGGCGAACTTGGCACCGTTCGTTGCTCGCCGTGGCACTATCGCGACCAGGCCCTGCTGATTGGCGATGCGGCGCATGCCGTCGTTCCGTTTCACGGCCAAGGTATGAATTGCGCCTTCGAGGACTGCGCGGTTCTGGATGACCTCGTCGCGAGCCACGGTAAAAACTGGGAGGAAATATTTTCGCGCCTGACCGCGAGCAGAAAACCCAATGCCGACGCAATAGCCGATATGGCGCTCGAAAACTACGTCGAAATGCGCGACACCGTGCGGGACCCCGGATTCCAGTTGCGCAAGGAGCTTGCTTTCGAACTCGAGCGGCGCCTGCCCGACCGCTTTATTCCGCGTTACTCGATGGTGATGTTTCACGCCGAGATCCCTTATTCGCAAGCGTTGCAGCGCGGTAGGGTTCAGCTCGAGTTGTTGCGGTCACTGACTGCGACCGCGACTACACTGGCCGAAATCGACATGGATGAGGCCGAACGCCGCGCCCGCGAGAAACTCAGTCCGCTGGGCTGACTCGCAAAAGACCGGCAGGAATGATCCGCGCCGTGGTGAGCATGCCAGGCCGTTAGTCCTTCCGGAATATCCTCAGGCGCTGGCGCGGCATAAGCGCCTCCGGCAATCCGGCCTCAGACATCTGCGCCTCCGAAGTCGGCAGTTGTTCGCCGCTGCAAAATCACAAACGAAAACGCATGCTCGTTTTTGTCATCCGCGGGGTAGTCGGAGCGCTCGCTTTCGCACCACTCGGCAGGGTCGATTTCGGGGAAAAAGGCATCACCTTCTATGACTGCATGAACCTGGGTCAGGTAGATCGTGCTGCTGCGCGGCAAAAGTTCACGATACAATTGCGCTCCACCGATCAGCATCACCTCAGGGGCATCGGCGCAGGCCGCAAGAGCCGCGTCCACCGACAGCGCGACGGTACAACCCTCGGCTCGATAGCCATGTTGACGCGTAACGACGATATTGTGCCGCCCCGGCAACGCGCGCCCTATGCTCTCATGGGTCTTGCGCCCCATCACGATCGGCTTGCCCATAGTCACGGTCTTGAAATGTCGCAGATCGGCGGGCAGACGCCACGGCAACTGATTGCCTTTACCGATTACCCGGTTCTCCGCCATTGCGACCACGATGCTGAGTTTCAATCCACCTCTCCCGCCCGCGGCAGCCCTCGCTCCAATTCGATACTGGCGCGATTCGCTACTCTTTCGACGCACGATAGCGCTAAAAGACGACAGTGGATCAGATGCCGCACTGCCGCAACCACGCCATTGTGATACCTGAACGATTTTTGCGCCATAATCGGCTTACACACACAGGGAGTCGTGATGTCCGCGCCGTTACCGAGCCACCCCCAGTTGTCGGGAAACTACGCCCCAATTCGAATCGAGTGTGACGCCACAGATCTTACGGTCGAGGGCGATCTTCCGCCACAGCTGCATGGGTCGCTTTACCGGGTGGGACCCAATCCCCAGTACATGCCCACCGACGAGTACCACTGGTTCGGCGGCGACGGCATGATCCATGCCTTCCACTTTGGCGATGGCAGGGTCGACTACTGCAATCGCTGGGCGCGTACGCCGAAATGGGCGCTCGAGCACGAGGCCGGCCGCGGGCTGTTCGGACTGTTTGGTAACCCGATGACTTCGGACCCCGCAACCCATGGCAAGGACTGCGGCGTCGCCAATACGAATATGCTGTGGCACGACGGCCGCCTGATGGCGCTCGAGGAATTGCATGCGCCGTTCGAACTCGACCCGACCACGCTCGAATCAGCCGGTTACTATCGTTTCGACGGCAAGCTGCCCAGCCACATGACAGCCCACCCCAAGGTAGATCCGAAAACCCGTGAATTGCTGTTCTTTTCGTATTTCGCCGGTGGATTTTTTACCCCAGACATCGGCTTTCATGTCGCCGATCCAAACGGGGATCTGGTGCGCAATGAGACGTTCCAGGCGCCATACACCGCCATGGTCCACGACTTTGCCATAACCGATACACACGTGATTTTCCCGATATGCCCGCTTACCGGCAGTATGGAACGAGCGATGGCGCGACTCCCCGCATTCGCCTGGGAACCGGAGCTCGGCACACGAGTCGGCATTATGGAGCGGGATCAAAACGTCGACTCGATGCGTTGGTTCGAAAGCGATGCCTGCTTCATTTTTCACCCCATGAACGCATGGTCGGACGACGGCGTAGTCACGGTCGATGTCATGCAGTTCGAGGCCGCGCCGCTGTTTACCTATGCAGATGGCACGCCGGTTGAACGCAGCAAGAGCAATGCCCGTTTGTGCCGCTGGACTTTCGACCTGAATAGCAACAGCAATACTTTCAAGCGCACTTATCTCGACGAGCTGATCGGAGAATTTCCGCGTATCGACGAGCGTTACGCAGGCAGTCCTTACCGCCACGGTTTCATCGCCAGTACGTATGCGCGGGTAAAAGGCGATCAGGGGGTTTTCAACCAGATTACCCATTTCGATCTGCAGGAAAACACTCGCGAGATATACCAGGTTCCTGACGGCGACGCGGTTTCCGAGCCGGTATTCGTTGCGCGTGCGCCCGACGCAGCCGAGGGCGACGGTTTTCTGTTGGCAACGGTATTCCGGCGGGCACAAAATCGTAGCGATCTGATCGTACTGGACGCCATGCACACAGAAGCTGGTCCGGTCGCGACAGTACGGCTCGATCACCGTATTCCGTTCGGCTTCCACGGCTGCTGGAGACAGGCCGAGGACTGACTCTTACCCGGTTAGCAGCATCAGCGACTTCGCGCAGGAGAACAGAACATGGCTCAGACCCGTTTCAAATCGCTTTCGAAAAGTACAGCGGATGACTGGCAGACTATCGTCGCCGAACAGCGCACCTTCATCGCCGCCCTGCCGGATCGGATAATCGCTCACCTGAAACTGCTGGCCGGCGATTACGGAGGATTCCCGATCGACCGGTTGCAGCATTGCCTGCAAAGTGCCGAGCTCGCCGCGGAGGGCGGCGAAGATGACGAATATGTGGTGTGCGCGCTGCTCCACGATATCGGTGACACGCTCGGCAGCACCAATCATCCAGACGTCGCGGCGGCGATTCTGTATCCATTCGTTAGCGAAGCCAATCACTGGATGATCAAGCATCATGCGATTTTCCAGGGCTACAACTTCTTTCATCATCTCGGCATGGATCGCGACATGCGCGAGCGTTTCCGCAATGAGCCGCACTACGATCGTACCGAGCGCTTCGTCAGGCTGTATGACGATCCCGCCTTCGATTACGACAAGCCGGCTCTTTCGATCGCGCCTTTCGAGCCGCTATTGCGCAAGGTATTCAGCGACCCGAAAAACTCGATCTACAAGAGCCTCATGGAGTAGCCGTGAGCGGTGCCTTGTGCGCATGGGTCTCTCCGCCGCATTGGCGGATTTCACAGCCCCGACTATCTTTAGGTTGACGGCGGTTGCCGCGCGCTGAAGAGCACGGCACCAGCGCGCGATGCCTGCAAAAATCGACAAAGAGGGAGTATTACGATGATTGGCTATGTCACGCTTGGCACGAACGATATAGAACGTGCCGCCCGATTCTACGATGCGCTTTTTGCCGAGATTGGCGCCGGAAGATTCATGGAAGGGGACAACTACGTTGCCTGGGCAGTTTCACCGGAATCCCCGGCCCTGGCGGTAATGAAACCGCACGACAAGAAACCGGCGACGGTCGGCAATGGTGTCATGATTGCGCTGGTCGTCGATTCGACAGAAAAAGTCGATGCGCTGCATCGCAAGGCGCTGGAGCTCGGCGCAACCGATGAGGGGGCGGCCGGCCCGCGTGGCGACGGTTTTTATGCGGGCTATTTTCGTGATCCCGATGGTAACAAGTTGAATTTCTTCCATATGGGGTAGACGCGATCCGGAACGACGCAAGGCTGAGGCAACGAACCATGTACAGAATGCGGGCCGCCAGCATGGCTGAAATCCAGGCACTTGCCGCCACCTCCTGCGACCAACCCGCGGTGTCGGTATTGCGTGCCGGTGAGTGCCTGTCTCAACCTGCGCCTGGCGGGATGGCAGGCATTATCAGCCGGCGCACCGGGGGAGCCGGTAGTCTCGGCACAACCGGCGGGTTGACTTTGATCAAGAGTGCCGCCGCTTTCACGATACCGGCCTTTAACGTACGCACGATCTCGGAACGTGGTGAAGGCACCGTCAGGCACTACGCGGAGGTTCAGCGGACTACCAGTGAGGACGCGGTTCACGAGAGCTTCTTCCCCGCCGCCGGAGACCATCCGCGACCGGGCATGACCCACCGCGCCCGCAACCGCGTGCATCGTAATTTCTGGCGCGTCAGCAGCATGACTTCGCGCCTTATCAGGCGCGGCGAAGAAGAGCACCTTGCGGATGCGCGACGGGCATATGAGATCACCTACAAGCTCATCGCCGACACGATAAACGCGATGGCCGGGCAGAGATTCGGACCCGCGTCGACGCCGAGTGCGGCGCAGGCAATGGCCGAGACGCGCCTGCAGACCGAACTCCCGAGCGCGCTTGGCACCAATCCGCGAGACTGGGTGACAACGCTGGACCGGTTGTTGCTACAGACCAAGACACGGGACAGCAATGGCTGGCACGGGATAAGCGTCGATCCGCCAATCACCCGCGGCACCGACGTTTTCCACCCGGTCGTCGCCACGGCCTCTACCAGCGTCGGCGCCACGGCGCCGGCCGAAGTCGTCAACTACTGACCCGGCAAAAGGCACAACGACCCGACACATAGCGCCTTGCCAGTTCCGCGCAGCCGACGAGAGACACGATGACCAAGCTGAATCCCGCCTATGTGGACGCGTTGATCAAGACCGTCAACAGCAGTCCGTTTCCACGCCATATTTCCATGCGCCTGATCGCGGTCGAGACCGATCACGCCGAGATGGAACTCGACAGTGGACCGAACCACATGCAGCCATTCGGGATTGTGCACGGCGGCGCGATTGCGTCTTTGATCGACACCACGACCTTCTGGTCGGCATTCATGCGGGTTGCGGAAGACTGCGGCATGGTCAACATCGATTTGAAACTGAATTATTTGCAGGCCGTGACCGACGGAACCCTGTACGCAGCGGGACGGTGCATACGCGCCGGTCGCAGTATCAGCTACACCGAGGCAAGTATTCGTAACCGCGCCGGAGAACTGGTGGCACATGGCACGTCGACACTGATGGCGCTTCCCGGGAAGGGGCTCAATCTCGGCGTCCCGAAATTCCTATAGCGGCGCGTACCGCGGGAACGGCAAATAACGCGCCGCGACGAAAGCAGACTCCGGGCAGGAGAAAAACATGAGTGCAACAGGAAAAGCCGTGCTTCTTAAATCCGCCTTGCTGGTTTTCGGGTTGATTTTCGTCATCGGAGTACCGGTGATGATGCACTTGTGGCCGGCCGGATGGACATGGGAGCCGCGTCAGCCTGAGTACGAGCAGATGATGATGGGTATTTACGGAACGCTCGGCATCTTTCTCATCATGGCATCGCGCAATCCGCACAAACACACCAGCCTCATCTGGTTCACCATCTGGTCGAGTATTGTGCACGGCGCGATAATGCTGGTGCAGGCGCTACGCGACAGCGCCGAACGGGCCAATCTGCTTGGTGACGTACCGGCGTTGTTTGTCGTTGCCGCAGTGTTATGGATTCTGATGCCGGCAACCCAACGCAACTGATCGATTGCCAATTCATGGCCGACATCATCACGGTACGGTCGAGGTGCGCTAGACTAGAGCGACCCGGCATGGAGCAAAAACCATGAAATGCCCGCGCACTGGCACAGCATTGAAACCGTTACGCATTGGCGGCGTCGAGGTCGATGTTTCCGAGCATTGCGCCGGCGTCTGATTCGACCGCTTCGAACTCGACAAATTCAAAACGCCCAACGATGCGATGGGAGAAGCGCTGGCCCAGCACCTCTCCCAGTTCAATTCGCCACTGCTGGACCTGTCAGCGCGGTTACGCTGTCCGCGCCATCCGGAAACCATGATGATGCGACGCTTTTTCGGCCAGGCGCGCAAAGTCGAGATTGACGAATGTCCGGAGTGCGGCGGTATCTGGCTGGATGCCGAGGAACTACAACTGATACGGGAACTGGTAGGCCAAAGCGGACCGGTCGGCGCACCGGTAGTACCCTCGGGCACTCATGTCGATGTCATTGACGACGCCTTGCGGCGCGACCTGGACCGGATCGCGAACGCACTGGGCGCGGCCAGCCATGCCGCAGGCTAGACGCCAGAGCAAGCATGTAGAACCACGAGTTCGCCACACACCCGGCCGGGTGTCCTAGATTGCGACGGGCGCCTTGATGTGCGGGTGACTGCGATAGGACACCAGCTCGAAATCCTCGAAGCGATACGAGAAGAGACTCGACGGTTTGCGCCGTATTTCGAGTTGCGGCGGTGGATTCGGCTCGCGCGACAATTGTATCTCGGCCTGCTCGAGATGGTTGGTATACAAATGGCAGTCGCCGCCGGTCCAGATGAAATCACCGACATCGAGACCCACCTGCTGTGCGACCATGTGGGTCAGCAACGCATACGAAGCGATATTGAAAGGCACCCCCAGAAATATGTCTGCACTACGCTGATACAGCTGACAGGACAGACGGCCTTCAGCGACCCAGAACTGGAAAAAAGCATGGCACGGTGCAAGCGCCATCTCATCCAGATCGCCGACGTTCCACGCACTGACGATGATGCGGCGGGAATCGGGGTCGCTGCGTAACTGCGCAAGCGCCTTTTTCATCTGGTCGATCGGGTTGCCATCGTATCCGCGCCAGAAACGCCACTGGTGGCCGTAGATCGGCCCAAGCTCGCCGTCGTCGTCAGCCCACTCGTCCCAGATTGTCACACCGTTATCGCGAAGATACCGGGTATTGGTATCGCCGGACAGAAACCACAGCAGTTCGTGGACGACGGATTTCCAATGTATCTTCTTCGTCGTCACGAGTGGAAACCCGGCGCCGAGAGAAAAGCGCATCTGGTGACCGAAAACACTGAGCGTGCCGGTACCGGTGCGATCCTCCTTGTGGACCCCGGTGTCGCGAACCAGCCGCATCATGTCGAGATATTGCTTCATATCGCCGCTCGCTCCTCGAATTCCGGCCGGCGGTAGGCCAGCCATATCAATAGTGAGCCGAAGACGATCATCGGTATTGTCAGGACCTGCCCCAGCGTCAACCACCCTCCCGCCAGGTAGCCAATATGCGAATCGGGCAGGCGGACAAATTCGACTGCAAATCTGAAAACACCGTATCCGAGCAGAAACAGACCCGACACCGCCATCCGCGGTCGCGGCCGCGCCGAAAACCACCACAGGATCGCGAATAACACGACACCTTCAAGCAATGCCTCGTAAAGCTGGCTGGCATGCCTGACTTCGCCGTTAACCTGGAAGCCGATTGCAAGATCCGTCGGTTTGCCCCAAAGCTCGCCGTTGATAAAGTTGCCAATCCGCCCCGCGCCGAGACCGATAGGTACCAGGGGCGCCAGAAAATCGGTTACCTGGAAAAAAGTCATACCCCTGCTGCGGCCAAAAAACCACATGGCAATCAATACACCCAGCAATCCGCCATGAAAACTCATGCCACCTTCCCAGATGCGAAAAAGCGAAAGCGGGTCGGCACTGAAACTGGCGAAATCGTAGAACAGCTTTGAACCGATGCGGCCACCGGCGATCACGCCCACGGCCACGAAGAAGATCATGTCGTCCACCTGCTGCGCCGTCCATCCCTTGCTCGCCGCCCGGCGCCGCCCAAGCCACCACGCAGCGACGAAACCGAGCAGATACATCAGCCCATACCAACGCACTTTCAGCGGCCCCAGCGCGACGGCGACCGGGTCGATCTCGGGATATTTCAGCATGGCGCGCTAGTTTATCACCGCTGTCGCCGGTGTCATGATTCGGTCACCCGGCAGAACAGCGACTTCAGGTAACGGGTTTCCGGGATCGCCGGGTGGACCGGGTGATCCGATGCCTGCGAGCCGAAAGCGAAAATCTGGATGTTGCGACCGAGATGACGGCCAGCATCGCGCAATACGCCCAGCAATTCGTGCTCGGGAAAGTGATACGAACAGGAACAACTCACCAGAACACCGTCACGCGCCAGCAGTCTGACCGCAAGCTCGTTGAGCTTTCGATACCCGGCCCGGCCCTTGGCGAGGTCCTTGCGCCGCTTGACGAAGGCGGGGGGGTCGATTACCACGACATCGAAGCGCCGCCGCTCCTCGGCGAACCGGCGCATCGCGGCAAAAGCGTCCGCCTTGTGCACCTCCAGGTCAAGACCGTTGGCGGCCCCGTTGCGCTCGCAATAAGAAAGCGCGCGGGCGGAATCGTCAACGCAACATATCTCTTTCGCCCCCCCGGCGCCGGCCTGTACCGCCCAGCCGCCAATATAACTGCACACATCGAGCACCGTGCGTTGCGCGGTCAATCCACGCAACCGTTCGCGGTTTTCCCGTTGGTCGTAAAACCAGCCGGTTTTCTGGCCGGCTGCTACCGGGACAATAAACCGGCAACCGCCCTCCTCGATCTCGAGTTCGTCGGGCACTTCTCCGACCGCTACTTTCACCTCGCGCGCCAAGCCCTCGAGCTCGCGCGACGCGGCGTCGTTGCGCAGCAGGATCCCACGCGGACGCAGCTCCTTCTCGAGCGCCCCGAGTATCTCGCTACCAAAGCGCTCGATACCCGCGGTGTGCATCTGCACGACCAGGTAATCGCCGTACCGGTCAACGATCAGACCGGGCAGGCCATCCGACTCACCATGAACCAGGCGGTAAAAGGGAGCCGCAAACAGCCGCTCGCGCAGCTCCAGCGCGGCACGGATCCGGGTCACGAAAAGCCCGGGTCCGGGCTCATGCTCCTTGCGGCGTGACAGAATCCGGGCACAAATAAGCGTCGATGGGTTGGCGTAGGCGTAGGCAAGAAACTGGCCACTCGCCGTCGTCAGCGTCACAACGGAACCCGGCTCCATGCCCTGCAAAGGGGTCGTAGCCGTATCGATCTCGTTACTGAACACCCACAGATGTCCGGCCTTGAGCCGCTTCTCTTCGCGCCGTTTCAGGCGCAATTCCGGAAACCGGCTTGTGCTTTCAATTATTGTATCGCTCATATTCTGGTCACCACGGCGGCCACCGACCGGCTTCGGTATAGTGTTGCCATTGTAATCTTCAGCGCGGTCGAGCAAGGATATTTTTGGTATGGATACGCCTGTTTCACAAAATCGCCTGGGCGAAGAAACAAGCCCGTATCTCCGGCAGCATGCAGACAACCCGGTGCACTGGCTGGCATGGAACGAAGAGACGCTCGAACTGGCTCGCGCCGCGGACAAGCCAATCCTGCTCTCGGTCGGCTACTCGGCATGCCACTGGTGCCACGTGATGGCCCACGAGTCTTTCGAAGACCCGGCAACCGCGGCATTGATGAATGACTTGTTCATCAACGTCAAGGTCGATCGCGAAGAGCGCCCCGATCTCGACAAGATCTACCAGACCGCGCACCAGTTCCTCGCCCAGAGAACCGGCGGCTGGCCGCTGACGATGTTTCTGACGCCCGACGACCAGACGCCGTTTTTCGGCGGCACCTACTTCCCACCGCAACCGCGTCATGGTCTCCCCGCGTTTGCCGAGGTGCTGCAGCGGGTAGCCGAGTACTACAGCGAACACCGTAGCGAAATCCTGCACCACGCCAGCGCCATCCGCGCGACCTACGATAAACTGGTGCCGCCACCTGCCGCGGCGGAACAAGAACTCGACGGTTCGGTTCTCAGCAACGCGCGGGCCGCGCTGGAACGCGATTTCGATCGCACCCACGGCGGCTTCGGCGATGCCCCGAAATTCCCCCATCCAACCAGTATCGAACGCCTGTTGCGGCACTGGCGCGCCAGCGCGGGAACTGACAAGCCCGATGTGCAGGCGCTGTTCATGGCGACTTACACGTTGCAAAGCATGGCAAAAGGCGGTCTTTACGATCAGCTCGGCGGCGGATTTTGCCGCTACTCGGTCGACTCGCGCTGGATGATCCCGCATTTCGAGAAAATGCTGTATGACAATGGACCGCTGCTGGCACTTTATGCGCAGGCTTGGCGCGCCAGCGGCGATGAATTCTACCGGGAGATTGCAGGCGCCACAGCCGACTGGATCATCAGGGAAATGCAGGGCGCGGACGGCGGCTACTATGCAACGCTGGATGCCGACTCAGAGGGTGAGGAAGGAAAATTCTACGTCTGGCGCAAAGAGGAAGTGGCTGAGTTGCTGACTGCCGACCAATACCCGTTGTTCGCTGCCCGCTATGGTCTTAACGCTGCTCCCAATTTCGAGGGTGCCTGGCACTTGTACCAGGCCATCGATACCGAAGAACTGGCGCGAGTCAAAGAACTGACCGAGCGCCAGGTAAAAGAGCAACTGGAGGCCGCGCGTCAGCGGCTGCTGCAAGCGCGTGCCCAGCGGATTCACCCGGGCCGCGACGAAAAGGTCCTGACCGGCTGGAACGGCCTGATGATTCGTGGCATGGCCATTGCAGCGCGCGCGCTGGATCGTCCGGAACTCGCCGAGTCCGCGCGTCACGCCAGCGATTTCCTGCGCCAAAATCTATGGCGCGATGGCCGCCTGCTGGCCGTGCACAAGGATGACCGGGCCCGCTTTCCGGCCTATCTGGATGACTATGCATTTCTGGCCGACGGATTGCTCGAGCTGCTGCAGACCGAGTGGCGCAGCGAAGATCTCGTGTGGGCGTGCGAGCTTGCGGACTGCCTGCTCGAACACTTCGAAGACAAAACCCATGGCGGTTTCTTTTTCACCGCCGACGATCACGAGAAACTGGTGCACCGGCCAAAGAGCTTCAGCGACGACGCCACGCCCGCGGGAGCGGGAATTGCGACGCGCGTGCTGGTGCGCCTCGGCCATCTTCTCGCCCGCAGCGACTACCTGATGGCGGCTGAACGTAGCCTGCGTGCGGCATGGGCGGCCCTGGAGCGCTATCCGCATGCCCACTGCGCGCTCCTCAATGCCCTGGAAGAACTCTTGCAACCCGGTGAAACCGTGATCCTGCGCGGCGACCCGTTACAACTCTCGGACTGGCGCGCGGTGGCCGATATGCTCTACTCGCCTCGCCGCATGGTGTTTTCGATTCCGCAAGATGCGGCCGGACTGCCGACCGAGATTGCGCAACGCGCTGCGCGCCCGGAGCCGGTCGCCTACATTTGCCGCGGCACCGATTGCTCGGCGCCGGTCACAAATCTGGAAGAGTTGGCGGCCGAGCTTGCCGAGCCGGCCTGACCGCACGAACCGTTACCCGGCGCCGGCCTCGGGTACCGTCCTTTCGCGCTGAAAGTCCAGCAGCAGGCGGGTAACGACATCAAAGGCAAATGAATACGCGCGCGGCGCCTGACTTTCCCGCGGACCGGCAATGTTGAGCACACTGACCGAATGCTCATCGGCAAACTCGGCAACGAGCGCGGCGGTCTGCTCACGCGAATGCCGATCGCAGTCTACGAGCAAATACGGCTTGTCTGCCTTGCGGCAGCAGGCTGCAGTCAGGTGGCTGCCTCCGGTCAACAAGCCGAAATGCAAAATCGCCGTACCGTCGCTGTCGATGACATTGCGCAGCGTTCGTCCGCTGTAACCGGCCCCGGGCAACGGCTGCAGTGGATAGATGGTCGGGATGACACCGTCTTCGGCCTTGCGCCCATCCGGACACCAGCCGCCGCAGGCAAATCCGATCTTGAGCGCTGCGTCCAACGCTCCGCGGTCTACGCCGGTCTGTCCCCCGGTGACGATTTTTGTTATCAGATGCACGTCGATCAAGTAGCCCCTTGGCACCACGGCCGCATCAGGATACATCAATGGGCGCCACGATCCAGATCCCTGAATGGCGAAAAACCCGGCTCCGGCAACGCGGCCGTCGCCCGAGCCGGGCATTGCCGCGCCGTGTCGGTCTCAGTCGCGATTCGGACCGCGATAGACAACACCGGACGTACAGGTCTCGTGAATGACAATCCGCGACAGTCCGGGCAGCGCATCGATCAAACGCTCCCAGACCCAACGCGCGATGTTTTCTGCGGTCGGATTCTCCAGACCGGCTACGTCATTGAGATAGCGATGATCCAATTGCTCGAAAAGTGGCTGAAACGCGCTCTTGATATCGGCAAAATCGGTCACCCAGCCCAGTTCCGGGTGCAATTCACCGCTGACGTGGATCTCCAGGGCATACGAATGTCCGTGCAGGCGTGCACACTTGTGGCCTTCCGGCACATTCGGCAGCCGATGCGCTGCCTCGATATGAAATTTTTTGTAAATATCCATGCTGTCATTCCGCGCGCGGCATTGTAGCACCGCCGAGGGGAGCATTCGGGCCTGAGTACGCCGCGCCGAAAACCCGGGCGCTTAAAGTAGCGCCAGAAGTTGCTCGGGCCGGTCGATAAGCCAGGTTGCTCCGCTTCTACGCAGCTCTGACTCTGGGCGGAAACCCCACGTTACACCAACGCCTTGCATTCCCGCCGCCCGCGCCGTTTCCATATCGATACCCGAGTCGCCGACGAACCTGATGGTCGCCGGTTCGATCCCCAGCGTCGCCGCTATGCGCAGCGCACCCTGTGGATCGGGCTTTGCCGGCAATGCGGCGTCGTGCCCGAGTACGATTTCGAAATGCCAGTCGCCCAGCAGGTGGGCGACGCACTGTACGGCGAATTCGTGCGGCTTGTTAGTCAGCACCGCCAACGCCACATCGCGCTCACATAGCTTGTCCAGAAGCGCGGCAATGCCGGCATACGGTCGGCTGTTGATATGCCAGCCATCGGCGTACACCACGCGGAAACGCTCGACCGCCAGATCGATCAGGCGGCGGTCGGCCGCGGCAGCAGGCGGTAATGCACGCTCGAAAAGCACATCCACGCCCGAGCCAATGAACGACCTGAACGCGGCCACCGAATGGCCCTCGTAATCCAGCGAGCGCAGCACGGAGTTGGCGCTGACGGCGATATCCTCGAGAGTGTCGAGCAGGGTTCCGTCGAGATCGAATATAACTGCCGTCATTTGCATCGAACCCTCTGCGGAAATCCGGGCTTGCGTGCCCAGCGGGCATGGTGTTAACTAACGCGCAGCCGCACAGCATCGAAATACGGTCACGCACCTGAATGAGCGCCGCAATACTACAACCTATTTGTTCCGGCAAGACACTTCGCCGACGCCGCAGGGAATAACCTGAGGCTGGGTCGCGTACGGAACACCTGAGAAATATCCGACAACCCGGCCCGACAGGCTGGGTTTTTTCGTTTTAAGAAGCATGAAACCAGATAAGAGGGCGATTGGCGTGAGACATTTCCTGACCACAGAGGACTGGAGTCGCGACGAGCTGCAACAAATGCTCGACGATGCCGCCGCGCTCAAAAGCGGGAGGGTCAGCAGTGCCCTCGCCGGAAAGACAATTGCGCTAATGTTCTTCAACCCCTCGTTGCGGACCCGGTCATCGTTCGAAATCGGCGCCCGCCAGCTTGGCGGGCACGCGATAGTGCTGGCACCGGGGCGGGATGCCTGGCCACTGGAGTTCGAAACCGGCGCAATTATGGACGGTGAGGCCGAGGAGCATGTGCGCGAGGCGGCCAGGGTGCTGTCGAGGTACTGCGATCTGATCGCAATCCGGGCGTTCCCCAAATTTCAGGACTGGTCGATAGATCGCGAGGATCGACTGATCCGCGCCTTCGCCGAGCACGCCGAGGTCCCGGTCATCAACATGGAGACAATTACCCATCCGTGCCAGGAACTTGCGCTGATGCTGACCTTACAGGAGCATCTCGGCGCCGCGGCGGGTCGCAAGTTCGTGCTTACCTGGACCTACCATCCACGCCCGCTCAACACCGCGGTAGCCAATTCCGCCTTGCTGATTGCCAGCAAATTCGGCTTCGACGTCACGTTGCTATGCCCCAACACCGACTATATCCTCGATCCACGATACATCCAGGCCGCGGAGGCAAACGCAACTGCCGCGGGCGGCAGTGTATCGTTGAGCCACGACATCGAGTCGGCTTATACCGGCGCCGACTTCGTTTATGCAAAAAGCTGGGGCGCCTTGCCGTTTTTCGGCCGCTGGGACCAGGAACAACCGATCCGCGACCGTCATCGCCATTTCATTGTCGATGAGCGGAAAATGGACCTCACAAACAATGCCCGCTTCAGCCATTGCCTGCCATGCCGGCGCAACGTGAAGGTCACCGATGGGGTCATGGATGCAGACTACTGCATCGCCATCGACGAAGCCGAGAACCGGCTTCATGTACAGAAGGCCCTCATGGCGACGCTGGTCGGCCAGGCGCCCTCGAATTAATCCGACGAAGGTAAAAAGATGAGTAATAAACAGGTCGTGCTCGCATTCTCCGGCGGTCTGGACACCAGTTTCTGCGTACCGTGGCTGACCGAACAGGGTTATCGGGTTACAACGTTGTTTGTCGATACCGGCGGCGTCACGGCCAAGGAGCGCGCATATATCGCTGCCCGCGCGAACGAACTCGGAGCGTTTCGTCACGAGGTTGCCGATGCGGGTGCCGAGGTATGGGACGAGGTGGTATTGCCAATGCTCTGGGGTGGCTGTTTTTACCAGCACCAGTACCCGCTCCTGTGCTCCGATCGTTATGTGATAGTGAAAAAAGCACTGCAGCTATGTGACCAGCTCGGTACACGAAATTTCGCCCATGGCTGCACCGGGATGGGTAACGACCAGGTGCGGTTCGATCTGACCGTGCGCGGACTCGGGGACTACAACATCATCGCTCCGATTCGCGAAATCCAGCAACTGGAGAACAATGTCCGGGACTACGAGCAGTCGTACCTGGAAAAAAACGGGTATTCCGTTCGCGCCAAGACCTCTACCTACACGATGAACGAAAATCTGCTGGGCGTGACAATATCGGGCTCGGAAGTGGATCGATGGGAGACGCCTGGCCCGGCCACATGGCAACTGACGAGTCCGGCGGCGCAATGGCCCGACGAGCCATTGCAGGTTCGAATCGGTTTCAAACAGGGCGTGCCGGTTTCCGTAGACGGGGAGACTCTCGGGGGGCCGCAGATTCTCGCCGTGTTGAACAAGCGCTTCGGCGCATACGGCGTGGGCCGTGGCATGTACACCGGCGATACAGTCATCGGGCTGAAAGGCCGGATCGTATTTGAAGCTCCCGCGCTGACAGCATTACACGTCGCTCATCGCGCGCTCGAGGAAGCGGTTTCGACGCGCCACCAGAACGGGTTCAAACCGATTGCGGCGATGAAATGGGTCGAATTGCTGTATCAGGGATTTTTCTACGAACCGCTGAAAACTGATCTGGAAGCGTACCTGTCATCGTCGCAGCGCGTGGTCAACGGCGAGGTTACGCTACAGTCCACCGGCGGCAGCGTCGATGCGGTGGCTATCGATTCGCCGCATATTCTGCGTTCCGCCGGGGCGACCTACGCGCAATCGGCTGACTGGTCGGTTACCGAGGCCGAAGGGTTCATCAAGTTATTCGGCCAGAGTTCCTCGCTGTGGACAGCCGTGAATCCGCAACCCGGGGACAATCCGAACAGATGAACAAACTGCAACGGCAGACCATCGACCATCTCGAGGCCCTGGTCGGATTCGACACGCGGAATCCGCCTCGTTCTATCGACGAGGGCGGCCTTTTCGCCTACCTGCGTGACAATCTGAGCGGATTCGATTTTCACAGCGAAGATCACGGCGATGGGTGTATCAGCCTGCTGGCCTCGCGCGGCTCGCCTGACACGGTCTTCAATTTCCATGTCGATACGGTTCCGGCCGCCGACGGCTGGCGCGATGATCCGTTGGCACTGCGGGTCACCCCGGATCGGGCATACGGACTCGGTGCCTGCGACATAAAGGGGGCGGCGGCTTGCATGCTCTCGGCAGCGGCGCAGCGAGGGGGGCCGCTTGCCCTGCTTTTCACGTCCGACGAGGAAGCCGGGAACAGCCGATGCATACGCCGCTTCCTCGGCACCAGCCATGGCTTTAAAAACGCTATTGTCGCGGAACCCACCGGCGCCAAAGCGGTACTGGCCCATCGCGGAATCGCTACGGCAACGATCGGTTTCGGCGGTATTGCGGGGCACGCTTCAGCCGCTCGCGCTCTCGAGGACAACGCGATCCACCGCGCCATCCGCTGGGGCACACGCGCGCTGGAGTTCGCGCAACAGCGGCAGCACAGGGAATACGAAGGGCTCAAAGGCATCCCGCTTAACATCGGGACTATCGCTGGCGGAGTAAAACCCAACGTAATCGCAGCCGAGGCCGTAGTGCGATTCGGCATAAGACCATTGCCGGACCAGGACGGGCGGCGGCTGCTGGAACAACTACGGCAACTCGCGCCCGATGCGCACGTTGCCGGATGGCAAGAGGGATTTGTCGGACCGGCCCTGCCAGGGCCCGGCGTGGACCGCGAGCGCGCGGCACACCGACTCGCCGAGCACTACGCGCTTCCGACAACCGATGCAGTGAACTTCTGGACCGAAGCGTCGCTTTTTTCGGCGGCCGGACTTGCGGCACTGGTGTTCGGGCCGGGCGATATCGAACAGGCACACTGCGCCAACGAATGGGTTGCGCTCGAGCAACTGGACGCGGTCACACAGCATTACATCAGGCTAATCGATCATGACAACAGATAAGCAAACCAGACAAATAATCGTTCGACTTCTTGGCAACTTCGGCAGCCAAAAGGAAATCCAGCAGTACCTGCGCAGGTTCTCCAGCATCGAGAGCGAGAAATTTGCCGTGGTAAAAGTCGGCGGCGCAACGCTGCACAAGCAGCTTGGCGGACTCAGTTCGTCGCTCGCATTCCTGCAGCAGGTCGGGCTCACACCAATCGTCGTCCACGGCGGCGGGCCACAACTCGACCTGGCGCTTGAGGCGGAAGGAATTGAAACCGAACGGGCGGACGGATTGCGGGTAACGCCACCAGCGGTCCTGAAAATCGCGAGAAAGGTGTTTCAACGCGAAAATCTGCGCCTGGTCGAAGCGTTGCGCGAAACCGGGACCCGCGCGACATCCATCACCAATGGCGTGTTCGAGGCGGAATTACTGGATCGCGACCGGCTGGGGCTTGTCGGCGCGGTCCGGCAGGTCCACCTCGAGGCAGTTCGAGCCTCGCTACGCTCGAACATCATCCCGGTGATATCGCCATTCGGAGAGACCGCGGACGGGCAGATACTGAACATCAACGCGGATGTTGCGACCAACGAACTGGTTCGCTCGGTTCAGCCGTTCAAAATCATTTTTCTGACCGGTACCGGCGGAATTCTCGACCGCGAGGGTGGCATCATCTCTTCGATAAACCTGAGCACCGACTACAAAATGCTGATGGAGCAGGACTGGCTGCATTCGGGTATGCGGCTGAAGCTCGAGCAAATCCACGACCTGTTGAAAGACCTGCCGTTGTCGACCTCGATATCAATAACCAAACCGACACTTCTGGCCAAAGAGTTGTTTACCTACCGTGGCTCGGGAACGCTGGTGCGCTTCGGCGAGAGCATTCACATGCATCGCAACTGGGATGAAGTCGATCTGGGACGGCTGAAACAGTTGCTCGAGACGAGCTTCCAGAAAACCTTGAGTCAGGACTATTTCGCAAACGCCGCCGTCGAGGCTGTCTACATCAGCGACAGCTACCGGGCCGGCGCAGTCATCACCCGAATCGGAGAAGTGGCCTATCTCGACAAATTTGCGGTCACCGAAGAAGCGCAGGGTGAGGGTCTGGGGCGTGCGGTATGGAACCGGTTCCGCCAGGACTATCCCAGCATTTTCTGGCGGGCGCGCCCGAATAATCCGGTCAATACTTTCTACTTCCAACACGCTGACGGATGCATCAAGGGCGATGAGTGGCACGTGTTCTGGTGCGGTATCGATGACTTCGGGCAGATCAGCCAATGTGTCGAAACGGCAATGCGAGCACGCGCAACTCTGAGGTGACCCTATGAGCGAAAGGCAGAAAACCGTTGCGCTGATCGGCGCCCGCGGCCATGTGGGCGCGGAGCTAATGCGCCTGTTGTTCGCCCATCGCGGTTTCGATCTGGTTCTGGTCAGCTCGCGGGAATATGCCGGGGAGGCAGTTGCCAGGCACGTCGCCGGCGCGCCCGACGGTCTGCATTTCGAGGCAGCCACGGCGGCACAGGTGGCAGAACGCGAACCCGACGCCTGTATCCTGGCATTACCCAACGGTCTGGCGGATGCGTGGGTCGGGGAAATTGCCGCCCGGCGGCCACAAACCGTGATAGTCGACGTCTCCGCAGACTACCGCTTCGACCCGGGCTGGCATTACGGCTTGCCCGAACTGCGCCCTACTCCGCCAGGAACAACCCGGATAGCGAATCCCGGTTGCTATGCAACGGCAATGCAACTGGCAATCGCACCGGTGGCGGGCATCATCGCCAGCCCGCCGCACTGTTTTGGCGTTTCCGGATACAGTGGCGCAGGCACGACACCATCGCCGCGAAACGACCCGGCTCGCCTGCAAGACAACCTGATGCCTTACCAGCCCATCGGGCACTTACATGAACGCGAAGTCAGTTTCCAGTTGCCGACCGCGGTCCGTTTTACCCCGCATGTCGCCGCCTTTTTTCGCGGCATTTCGATGACGGTTGGCATGGAACTCGACAGCAGTTACGAACTCGCGGCAATCGTACAGAAATACGAAGAAGCCTACGCCGGGGCGCCATTGCTGCGAGTGTCGGCGGCAATTCCGGAAGTCGCCGCCAATGCGGGGCACCATCATGCCTGTGTCGGCGGCTTTCAACTCGATGCGGCCGGCCGTTATCTGGTGGCTTTTGCCACGCTCGATAATCTGTTGAAGGGTGCCGCAACACAGGCGCTGCAAAACCTGAACCTGACTTGTGGTTACGCGGAACTCGAAGGAATCCCTCATGCCTGATTTCCTATGGCAAAAGCCTGGCACTCACGTCGACGAACGGATCATGCGCTTCATGGCCGGCGCCGACGTGGAACTCGATCGTCATCTTTTTCTGTACGATATTCGGGCTTCGCGCGTGCACAGCGCCGGGCTGGCAAGAATCGGCGTCCTGAGCGAGGCCGAGGCCAACGCGATTTGCGCGGAACTCGATCGGCTCGCGCTGGGATTCCAGGACGGCACCTTTGTGCTCGATCAGCGCTACGAGGATGGCCACTCAGCCATCGAGGCATGGTTGACCGAGCGCCTCGGCGAAGTCGGCAAAAAGGTGCATACGGGACGCAGTCGCAACGACCAGGTGCTTGTCGCCAGCCGACTACTGCTGCGCGACAGCCTCGCGACGCTCGTCGACTTGTGCGAACAAACCGCCGCCGCCTGTCTCGAGCAAGCACATGCATGTGGCGATACACCGATGCCAGGCTATACCCATCTGCAGCGCGCGGTCGTCTCATCCGTTGCCACCTGGTTCGCTGCGTTTGCCGAGAGTTTTGTCGATAACGGCGAACTGGCTCTCAGCAGCGCGCGCTGGATCGACGCCAACCCACTCGGCACCGCTGCGGGATTCGGAGTCAATCTGCCGCTCGATCGCGCTTATGCCACCTCCGAGCTCGGGTTTTCGCGAATCCAGCTCAACCCGATCTATGCCCAGAACAGCCGCGGAAAATTCGAACTACAGGCACTGACCGCGGTGGCCCAGGCATTGCTCGATGTGCGGCGTTATGCCTGGGATCTTTCGCTGTTCACGACGGCCGAATTCGGTTTCGTCAGCCTGCCGGATGCGTTTACGACCGGGTCTTCAATCATGCCCAACAAGCGCAATCCCGATCTTGTGGAACTACTAAGGGCCAGCTATCCCACAGTGCAGGGCGCCATGACCGAACTACAAAGCCTGTTGTCCCTGCCCTCCGGCTATCACCGGGATTTGCAGAACACGAAAGGACCGCTGATTCGCGCGCTGGTCCATGGTCTCGATGCGATGGCGCTGATGCCGGATCTGGTACGCGGAACGCAATTTGTGGCCGAACGCCTCGAAGCCGCGACAGAGCCATCGATGCACGCCACCGACCGGGCGATCGAGATGACTGCCTCGGGGGTTCCGTTTCGCGAAGCCTACCGTCGCGTTCGCGAGGAATACGACGACCTTGCGGCTCGCAGCGCCGCCGACAGCATCGCAGCACGCGTCTCGCCTGGCGCCCCCGGCGATCTGCAACTGGCGATTCTGCAGGGAAGACTCGAGCAACTGCGCCAGGCACAGAAGGAGGCAGGTTTGTGACCACGCCCGGCGCTGAGTCGGAGAACTGCTTTGTCTGCGGCAGCCGCAACCCAATCGGGCTGGGGATCAAATTTCGTCTTGTCAACGGTTTGTGCCGTGCCGAGTTCACCCCGGATCAGAACCACACCGGCTGGGACACCGTGGTGCATGGTGGAATCCTGTTCGCCGCACTCGACGATGTCATGGCCAACTGGTTGTACCTGCAAGGACTGCACGGCTACACGGCGCGTTGCGATTTGCGTTTCCGGAAACCGGCCCGGGTAGGCGGCACACTCGCGCTGGTCGGCCGGGCGCTGCAACAACGCGGACAACTGATTACGATGCAGGGACGAATCGAGGATGCGAATGACGGCACGTTATTTGCCGAGTGCGAGGCAGGCTTTATGATTCCGCGCGATGCGGTGGCAAAAGCTGCCTCGTTGCTGGCAGACGCGAAAGCGGGAAGCACTGAAGACCGGTCCGCAGTTTAGCGCCGGCGGCGGCGCGATATTCGCAAATGCTCCGGCGCATGGGCAGCGACAGCGCCAACGAAACGGCTGAAAACCGGGCGTGCCGGCAAGTGTACGAGATGACTCTCGCAACTACAGTCACTCGACCCGAATCCCCGCACCGGGCGCTTCGCACCGGGCAATTCGGCCGCGACCGCGGCCCAGAGGTGCTCGCGCCGTTGCGGATCATGACTGAACCAGAACTCGGTTATCGCAATGTGGCTGCGCAGATAGTCGATGTGCCAGTGCGCCCGCCCACCCGAGCCTAGATGACGACGCAACCGAGCCGCCAGACCACCAGCCCCGAACGCGCTGCCGGCGTAACCGGTCCAGCCTGTGTCGAGTCGCCGCGTTCCGAGCGCACCGCAGTCGAACTCGAGAGGTTCGGCGACGCGGAACCAGACAAGATAACTGCCCTTGCCGGCCGGCAGTCCGTGCACGGCAGCCGGCTTCGCGCTCATCCGCGCCTGTCCTCGATCTCAGGAACCAGCGGCCACCCTAAGGCGCATCGCCGCGGTAGTCGATGACACCGCCGGCAACGGCCGGAGCCGGCCCGATCGGACTGCGTCGCCATTGGTCATCGACCCGGCGCAATTCGTAGGCAGGCCAATATCTGTGGTCGGTCTTTAGCGTCAGCACTTCTACCTGATCGTTCCAGGTGACGGTTTTGATGCGCACGGATTCGCGATCCGACTTGTTCGCTACCGCGGCAACAAACGTATCGAGGTCGGGAGTTGGCTGACCGTCAATTTCAATGATCCGGCGTCCGGCCCAAAGACTGTAGCGACTGGCCGGCGATCCGTAAGCGAAATACGCGACATAGACGCCTTCCGGCAGGATCCCGCGTTGCGCCGGCAGCGCGCGGTGCGGCGTTTGCAGTACCGCCCCCGCCCAGTACACAATGCGGTCAACGCCATGACCGGTAAGCGTCTGGGTCCGCAAGGTCTCGGTGAGTTCTTCGCCGTTACGCCACAAGGTCACGCTGACCTCGTCCTGTTGCACACGGCGTTCCACCTCGCGGTACGTATTCACCAGCTCACCGTCGATGGCGAGCAGAAGATCCCCGGGGCGCAATACGCCTGCCGCCGGGGAACCCGCCACAGTGCGAACTACCTGTAAGGCCTGGCGCCGCTGCGGACTGTGTTTCTCGAGGCCCTTTATCCGCTCGGCAGGCAGGCCGAGGTCCCGTGCAGTCGCCAGCGGCAGCAGACGCAATTCAGTTTCGAGCGAGTGCAGGTCGCGGCCCTCCCGTACGAAACCGACCATCTCCTCGACGAGGTCTCCGGCAATTCCGAATGTCACCTGCTCGAGTTTCTTATTGGCCCCTTCGAACGCAAAACTCGACCACGTCGCCATTACCCGTCCCTTGGAATCGAGCAGCACGCCATCGACGTTGCCGGGCGCATTTACGACCGCGATTGTCTCGAGGTTGGTATCGCGGAAGCGCAGAGTTCTCGACAACGGAAAACCGACCGCATCGACCGCTGCGACCTGGCTTTTCTGGATGAACGGATTGCTGTTGCCCTTCAGCCCCGCCACCCATATCTCGTCGCCTTCCTCGGCAACTTGCGGACTGAAAACTGCCGATCGGACCGGCGTATCGCCCACCAGTTCCGGGTTATAGGAAATAACGGCGAGGTTGTGCAACGGATGGATATATTCGACCCGTCCCGGAACTTCTACCGTTCCGGCAAACGTGATTTTCACGTCTCCCATCGCGACCGGCACGGTGTTGCGGTCGGTAACGATCAGCCCGCGCTCCGCATCGACCACGAGCCCGGTTCCGTGGTAGTGACGCTCGGAGACACCGGAAATAATGTACGGCATATCGAAATTCACCAGCACCAGCGACGGCGCAATCTTGCGCGCCCGCGAGTCGCCATTGGTGACAAATTCGGTCGAGGCCGGCGCCGGCGGAGCCGCGCTTCCCACTTCCGGAAGCGGCTCACATGGCCAGTAACCGAGGGTGTCATCGCGGCGGCAGTGACGAGCCGGATACCAGCGCCGGTCGATGTTTACGCTGCGCAGTTTCGTGGTTTGCGGATCGTCGAATGTGAAATAGCGGATCGTTGCCTGTTGGCCGTCGGCAAGCTCCCGAATTTTGCCGACAAATGTGTCCAGGTCGGGAACCGGCCGGCCATTCAACTGAGCGATTACCGCGCCGCGTGGGATCCCGGAAGCGCTGAACATGTAACCGGGATTGGCAACGAAAACACCCATGACCGGCATATTCAGGTGCCGCGCCTGCTGGTAGGAAACGGTGTGCAGAACCGCATCGCTGATTTCGAGAAAGGCCGCCGGCGTGATCGCATGCAAATCGATGACGTCGAGAGTAAAACCGAAGCGCTCCCCGCCGCGCTGCACTTCGACCGTCACGTTGTCGCCGACAGCATCGTCGAGCAGCGCCTCGAGCGCGGCGAACCGGGTGATCAATCCGCCGTTGACCGCTATCAGGATATCGCCGGGTTCGAGCTTGTTCTGTGCCGGCGAGCCGGGAACGACCTGTTGCACCACGAGCATACCGGTCTGGTCGGGCTGTGCCGCGCGCGCCCGCGCCTCTATGTCCTCGGTCAGACCGAGACGGCGCAATTCGCCGTACGAGGTATGCGCGAATATCGTCATCAGCGTACCGCGGGTAACCAATCCGTCGCCGCGAATGATGTCCACCACGCGCCGCACCCGCTCCAGCGGCAGGAAAAAGCTCGAGGCTGCCTGCGCACTGCCACCGGCGTTCAGCGCCACGGCATTACCGTCGACATCGACCACTGGCGACCCCGACGAGCCACCGGACGTTCCGGATGCCGCCTGAATGTAAAAGGTATTGAAATCGTTGTATTTTCCACGTCCGTAGTTGGGCGCGCTGCGATCGAGTTTGGCAATCGTTCCGGCCAGGATCGAAAGCTGCTCGCCGGCATCGTTGCCGACCACCCGGATTTCCCGCCCGACCTGGGCGCGATCGGGCCGCAGTGGAAACTCGTAGGGTTCGATAAACCGCAGCGCAGACGGATCGAAGCGATACAACCCGAAGTCGTGCACGGGATCGCGGTAGACCGGCTTCAGATCGACCTCTTCGTTATTCAGGAACACCGCCTGGGCGGTCACCGGACCCGAGGTCACGACATGGCGATTGGTCAGAATCAGGCCGCGCTCGCGGTCGACCACGAAACCGGTCGCCTGGGTCGTCTGGTTCCACTCGGTGTCGAAGGCGCGGACACCGTCTACTTTGATGGAGACAACGCCGGTCGAGATTTCCTCGAGCGTACGGCGCCAGGCACCGGTTTCCTCGGCGAAGCCCGCAGTGGTGAACAGCAGCAGAAAAATCGTGACAATCGGACGCATCATGTCCCTTTGAGTCAGAATCATATGTGCAGTTCCCTGGCAAAGCTCTCCCGGTAACGTTCGCGGAATGCCTCAAAGGTGAATTTGTGGTTTTGCGTCCCGTGCGACTCTATCTTTATCGCACCCATCAACGACGCGATGCGCCCGGTCGTCTCCCAGTCGCAGTCGTTCATCAGTCCGAATAACAGGCCCGCCCGGTACGCATCACCGCACCCGGTCGGATCCAGCGCTTCCGCGATGGGGGCAACCGGTATGTCATGGCGGTTACCCTGCAAATACACGACCGAACCCTTGTGACCTCGGGTAATCAGCAACGCTTCGACCCGTTCCGAGATTTGCGCCGGTGCCAACCCGGTGCGTTGTGACAATAGTTCGCCCTCATAGTCGTTTACTGTGACCCACGTCGCGAGCTCGATGAATCGACGCAGTTCCGGACCGTCGAACATCGGCAGGCCCTGGCCGGGATCGAACATAAACGGGATCCGGGCGTCCGCGAATTCCTCGGCGTGCGCAAGCATGCCGTCACGGCCATCCGGCGATATCAGTCCGATTCTGATGCCGGCGTCGGTGGGAACATGGTTCAGTTCGGACCGATTCATCGCGCCCGGATGAAAGGCCGTGATCTGGTTGTCATCCAGATCCGTCGTGATGTACGCCTGGGCGGTATATTCGTCGTCGAACCTGCGGATGTACCTGCGATCCACGCCGCAACTTTTCATCCAGTCCGCGTAGCTCGAAAAGTCCTTGCCCACGGTCGCCATCGGGTAGCAGTCGCCGCCCAACTGTTTCAGGTTGTACGCAATGTTTCCGGCACATCCGCCGAACTCGCGCCGCATTTTGGGAACGAGGAACGCGACATTCAGCATGTGAATCTTGTCCGCAAGGATGTGCTCGCTGAAGCGCCCGGGGAAAACCATGATCGTGTCATATGCGACGGAGCCGCAGATTAGTGCCGTCATTGGAGTTACTCTCAGGTGAGACTAGAACAGAACGATGATGGCCCAGACCGATCCGGCGAGGATCGTGGCAAACATCACCGACGTCGACGCAACATCTTTCGCCAGGCCTGACAAAGGATCGATTTCCGTGCCAATGCGATCGACTACCACCTCGATTGCAGTATTGAGCATTTCGACGATAAGAAGTAGCAGCAAACTGGATATCAGCAACGCCCGCTCGACCTTGCTGACATCGAGCCAGAACGCCAGCGGTATCAGGATCATCGAAGCGATCGCTTCCATCCGGAAAGCCTCCTCGCTGCGAAATATCGCTTTCAACCCGCGCACCGAATTGCGGGTCGCCGAGACCAGTCGCGACATACCCCGGCGATTATGGGGGACCGGCCTCACTGTTCAGCCTGTGGGCCCCATGCCAGGTCCAGGTGGCGTGCCGCCCGGACATCATCGAGACGGCGCACCGGGGTCGAGTACGGCGCACCCTTTACGAGGTCGGGATCGGTGCTCGCCTCTTCTCGTATCGCCGTCAAGGCGGCGACGAAACCGTCCAGGTCTTCTTTGGCTTCGGTCTCTGTTGGTTCTATCAGCAGGCACTCGGGAATCAACAGCGGGAAATACGTCGTCGGAGCGTGATAACCATAGTCGAGCAGCCGTTTCGCAAAGTCCATCGCCGTGACTCCGAGTTCGCGCGCCTCGCTTTTTAGCGTGACAATGAACTCGTGACTGGCGCGACGCTCGGGTACGGCCAGAGTGAAACCGGCTCTCTCCAGCCGCCTGGCCAGGTAGTTGGCATTGAGCGTCGCAAACTCACCAACGCGGCGCATCCCGTCACGCCCGAGCATGCGCATGTAGACATAGGCTCGCAGTAGCACGCCGGCGTTACCCATGAACGCCGAAAGCGGACCGATACTATCGGGACGCTCGGATTCAGTAAGCCAGTGGAAGCCGTCATCGTCACGCCCGACAATCGGGACCGGCAAATACGGCAACAGACGTTCACCGACACCGACCGCGCCAGAGCCCGGACCGCCGCCGCCGTGCGGGGTGGAAAAAGTCTTGTGCAGGTTCATATGAATGACATCGAACCCCATGTCGCCGGGCCTGGCCTTGCCGAGAATCGCATTGAGATTGGCGCCGTCGTAATAGAGCAGTCCCCCGGCGTCATGGACGATTTCGGAAACCTCGACGATGTGCCGCTCGAAAACGCCGAGAGTCGACGGATTGGTTAGCATGATTCCCGCGGTGCGCGGTCCGACCGCCGCCCGCAGGGCGTCGAGATCGACGTCGCCGTCCGCCAGCGTCGGCAACTCCTTGACCTTGCAGCCACACATTACCGCCGTCGCGGGGTTGGTGCCGTGCGCCGCTTCCGGAACCAGTATCTCGTCACGCTCATGATCGCCGCGAGCATGATGATAGGCCTTGATCATCGCAACCCCGGCGAATTCGCCCTGGGCACCCGCCATCGGCGTAAGAGAGACGCCGCGCATGCCGGTGACGTCCTTCAGCATTTCCTGCAACTCCCACAGGATCTGCATAAAGCCCTGGCCGTGGCTCGAGGGCCCGAGCGGATGGCGCGACAGGAACTCCGGCAGCATTGCCAGCGTGTTACAGGCACGCGGGTTGTACTTCATCGTACAGGACCCAAGCGGATAAAAATGGGTGTCGATGGAGAAGTTTTTTTGCGATACGCGGGTGTAGTGACGCACCGCCTGCAACTCGGAAACAGCAGGCAATGCCGGGGGCGTCTGGCGCCTCAGGTGCACCGGCACGTCCGCCTCGGCAAGCGTCAGCGGAGCCTGCGCGTGGGCACTTCGGCCCTCGCGCGAGTATTCGAAAATCAGTTTCGCGTCACTCATTTCATTTGCATCCTGATCGTCCGACCAACGTCTAGCCAAGCGCCTTCAGTGCCGCTTCATAATCGGGCT